>ENA-OOWH01001911-OOWH01001911.1-human-gut-metagenome-genome-assembly--contig:-NODE-1911-length-10591-cov-3.763098_pt1 | contig 10591 bp, 8 predicted proteins | sample MGYA00241576_ERZ501321 | MGnify/ENA primary metagenome ERZ501321 (study PRJEB25962, sample SAMEA2042733) | human gut metagenome | biome: human gut; feature: human-associated habitat; material: faeces... | reverse complement strand
GCTGCCGCATATAGCCGCTGAAATCATCCAGCCGTTCGTTATGATCCTTATCGTCCCGCATTTTCATGCCTTATTAAAGATTGTACACTCTTTTGCAAAGCGTTCCTCGCCCGGATAAACTGGGAGCGGGAAGTCGCCTCCTGTACATGCAGCATCTCGGCGATCTCGCTATGCGTATATCCCTCTATCGCATATAAGTTAAAGACCGTACGATATCCCGGCGGCAATTGGGCCACGCAAGCCAACAAGTCGTCCGCCGATAAACGGTCCAATACGGAATAGTTGATATCTTCCAAACTGTCGTCATAGCCGTCCAGACCTACACTTAGCCTCGTGTTCTCTGAAGACCGGAGATATTCAAGAGCCGTAGTGACAAAGATCCGCCGTATCCATCCCCCGAAAGCCCCGGAGCCGGAATACGACCGGATCTTCGTAAATATCTTCACGAACCCGTCCTGCAGAAGATCACGGGCCGTCTCCCTGTCACCCACGTAACGCATGCAAACACTCATCATAGCAGGAACATATTGCTCGTACAATTCCTTACGAGCCCATGATTCGCCTCGCATACATCCATCGATTAACAGTTGTTCATCCATAAGTACTTATGCTCTCTATTATATGGATGAAATAGGTATCCTAAAAGTTGCATCTTATTCAAAAAAAAGTTACCTTCACATCAAAAATAGGAGGAGAGTGTATGAGACGAGGATTATTTATATTCATGGCATGGATATGTGTCGTTGGAATCCAGGCACAGTCTGACTTTTCGTTTATTTTAAATAAAGAAGGTAAAATCATCGTCCTGCCTAAAAACAAGACGTATGAGTTGAACATCCCGAAAGCCTCTTATAAGACATTTACCCCTGCGGGGACACGGGATATCGATATTAAATTGCGGGAGTTCACGCCCGATATTCCCCATACGTCCCTACAAGAGCGTCCGATGGATATGCAGATATCTTCCGCCGCCTATCAGCCGTTCTTTAACGTATATACCCCGATGCTTCGGGAGGTATCGCCAATGGCGTTGGATTTCAATGAGACTTATATGAAACGGCTAAACGAGAGCTTCGATCTTATCGCTAACGGTGTTCAATATACATGGCCGGGAGTCGGAGGCATGACGATCATGAACGGGGGTATTTCTTGGCACAGCGGCAATTGGAGTCTTTATGGCGGAGGATTCGGTGGTCGTTTCTTTAGTCCCTTCAACCCTAGTCCCGGAATAACAGCGGGCGCAAACGTACAAGTGGAATATCAACCTACTGACTGGTTGAAACTGAAAGGCTGGGGACAATACGCTTATTACGCCGACGAGTACAACAACCCCCATATGCTCAGCAACCCTTTTCTCTACCATACCCAAGTGGGCGGCTCAATGGAGTTCAAGGTTACTGATAATTTCTGGATGGGAGCCGGTATCAACTATGAATACAACCCGGTACGACGGAAGATGGAACCACAGTTCCTAGTCTATCCCGTCTTCAAATCGGGCCGCTTCAAGATTGGAATGTGAGGAAGACGCTATTTCCGTCTCAAACATTCCTACATGGCAACTGCCTAGGATACCGACACCACCGTCTATATTGCTAAATACACGGATCGGTTCGGCCAGACCGCCATCGATCAAAAGGTTCGAAACTGAATCCGTGTCTTTATCTTGCAAAACTTTCAGATATCGATAGTATTCCGCTGAGATAGCATATAGGTGTACCCGTAGGTGCTTGGGAGGAATCGGAAGAAAAGCCGTGCGATCCTTGATGATAGGGCCTTCCAAGCTCAGATTACCGGAGATCAGCCCGATCGTAGCGCTACCATGGTACTCTTTCATATTGCCCTCTTTGGTATGGACATCTACCACAGACGAGAGTCGCCCGCCATATCTCGCAGGGAAACCCGCCTTGAAAAAGTCCAGATTGCGGATCGCCTCCGGATTGAAAGCGGAGAATAGCCCGCCGACATGATTGATCTGGTAAACCGGATTACCGTCTATCAAAAACAGATTTCCATCTTGGTCGCCGCCACGAACATATAAACCGGCCAGTCCCTCTGTCCCACTGGCTACACCCGGAGTCAGTTGCAAGGTCTTCACGATATCGGACTCACCAAACAGGGTCGGTGTCGCCTTGATCGTCTTCTGGCTAAACCCCATCGTTCCCATCAAGGTGTTATTTACAGACAAACGATCCCGCTCCGAAGCCGTAACTACCACTTCCTCCAGACGGGCGTTCGGACGCAACTCAATATTTAACAAAGTATCCCTATCCAATTCCGTGAAATTAAAGGAACAGCTCTCATAGCCAATGTAAGAAGCATGCAAGCGGATATTCCCGGCGGAAGCGTCAAACTGAAAAAACCATAGCTATTCGTAGCCGAGCCTTTCCGGCTGGCGACCTCATAAACAGAGGCTCCGATCAGAGACTCCGAGGACGCTTGGTCCCTCACGAAGCCGCTGATCGTTACCTGTCTCTGTCTACGCTTCAGAATCACGATCTTTCTACTCACCTTATACACGATCGGATACGACTCGAACAAGCGGGTCAAACAATCCGTCAATGCCTCATCTTTCACTTGGAAACTGATCTTCGGAAGCTCTTTCAACAAAGAAGACTCATACGAGAAGCTCACGCCCGCCTGCCTTTCGATCTCCGACAAGACCTCCGGCAACGAAACCTCCTTCATACGCAACGTAATCCGGGGATCATCCTTCGTCTTGGCTGATTGGGCCAAGAGGTCTGGTACAGGCATAAAAATCATCCAGCAAAAAATGGCCATAAGCCATTTATTCATCCACTCTGTCATCATTCTACTTTATTGAGTTCATTGATAAGACAGGATCTCCCGGGAATACCCTTATCAAGGAAAAGCCTTTTTTTCATACCTCGTGAACTTACCGCTTCATGATGTATGAACCGGCAAGCGCAGGTCGTCAACGCGGGATGGGCTTATCCATCCCAAGGATTCCAATAAGGAGGCACCGTGTCTCTCGGCATCGTGATACGCAATTTATCCTCTTGATATCCGGCGACAATCCCAAAGCCGTTCTCCACATTCGAATACGTATCGGCAGGCTCTATCAACGCCCCGAAATTCGCGTCGCCGATCGTGATAGAGTACCCCCTCATAATCTTCATATATCGATAATAATCCTCGGAGATAGACAACAGGCGCACATCGTAATGAACGTCCATAGAAAGGGTATCACTCTCATACGAGTATTCAACAGGAAAAACAGAAACCTTAATAGCATTCGTATTAACCAGATCCTCCCCTCTAAATACACCCATACAGTAACGCCCATCCATCTGGCTCGTGATAGGACTACCTCCAAAAGACTGGAAAACAGGATCCTCATAATCCACGCTAAAACCAGAATAATACCAACTATATCCTCCTAAGCTACGGAAAGAGGTTACGGTACGGGTACTATCCCCCTTCCGGAAGTCCAAGATCTGCTCCACGATTAAACGATAATAGGAATCCGTCTCAACCCCGATTTTAACAGAGAAACGCAGATATTCGGCATAGCAGGCAGAAGATCGATAGGATAAGGTATCCACCTCATAAATCCGTGCCCGACCGGGGATACGAGTTTCCCCGGATACCGGCTCATACCCATCGGCCTCGGCCTCTATACGCAAACAATCCCCCTGTCTCACGAAACAACCGGGCAGAACATATTGCCCCCGTGAATGTATAGAATCTTCCGGCAGGTCATCATTGCGCATAAGACCTTGAAACTCATCATTGACATAGACACGGACTTTTGCGTCGGATAGCTCAAAATCGGGAACGCTATCCATGATAAACCATGTTTTCGAGAGATGAGCACACACCTCCTTTCCGGGACATACCGATGCGTTCAGTACAATCCGATCCGGCAGATCCTCCAAATCAATCTCCACATCCCGAACGCAAGAGACCATCAATAATCCTAACACGAACAGGTAAGGTAAATATCTTCTCATAAGCTAGAATTTATAAGTATAAGAAACCGAGGGCATGCAATAGAACAAAATCGTCTCCTGTAGCACTACATGATATCGCTGATTTATATCCTGGTTTACCATAACCTCCGTCATGAAGGGATTCGGTTTCAAATACGTATTGTATATACTTATGTTCCAAATCCCCATCCGACCCTTCTTTTTATATCGATAAAAATTCACGCCCAGATCCAAACGGTGATAAGGAGACAATTGATAATTATTACGAGCGCTCAAACCTGAATTCATCGGTCTGTATGAATCTACTCCGGCATACCCGTTCTCTTTCTGATAAATCGGAGACAGATATTTATACTCCGGCAAGCTAATATGGTTTCCTGAGGCGAACACCCAAGCTCCCGTTAACTCCACCTTCCGGGATAACTTACGAGAAACGACCACATTCACCTTATGCCGGTTGTCGAAGCGAAACGGGAAATGACGCCCCTTATTCACGGAACCATCCGGAAACCACCGATCCGACCAAGAGAGCGTATACCCGATCCATCCGGTTGTCTTCCCATTTGTCTTTTGCGCCATAAACTCCACACCATAGGTCTTACCCTTTCCCAAACCGACCCGGTCTTCCCAACCGGAGAAATGTGTCTCAACCGGCCAATGATCCTTATAATCAATCAAGTTATTCAACCGTTTATAATACCCCTCGATCGAGAAATCATACATCCGTTTCAGATTATAATAAAGCCCGGCAGTAATCTGGTGAGAACTCATCGGAGGGACTTGCTCCGTCACCGGGACCCAAATATCCGTAGGCTGGTTCACATAGGTATTCGATAATAAGTGGACATATTGGTTCATCTTACTGTAGGATATCTTCGCCGATAGATCCGGACGAAGTAAATAACGTGCCGACAAACGAGGCTGAAAAGAATGATAGATCTCATTCTCTACATGAAACAAGGTATACCGCAATCCGGCATTCACCCGCAAGCGATCCGTGACCCGCATCTCATCCTCGGCAAACAAAGAGAACTCATGCCCTTTTATCAAGGAATAATCATACAAAAGCTCATATACGGGATTTACTAACGAATCGTTCACCCAAGACCGTTGCTGGCTATTCTCCGGGCGAAAATTATGATACAGGTAATCCGTGCCCATTCGTATCCGGTGATTCATTGAAGGACTGTAATCCACTGACAGCCGTACGCTCAGATCCTCCATCTCCGATTTATAACGGCTATCCCGCTTAATTGATTGCCGTTCTGCCCTATTTCCTTCGATTTCATACCCCTTCGCCTCTTGCCGGATATGCGAGCGAAAACGGCTGTAGCCCACCATTAGATTACCAAACAGCTTTTGCCCGAACACGTAGTTCCACCCTGCGGAGCCGATCAAGTTTCCCCAACGCCAGAGAAACATATCATCCGAATCCTCATGCTTCTCCTTGCTTCCCTGCCGAAAAGCATCTTGCCCCATATAAAAGCTCAAATAGGCCCGGCTACGTTCCGAGAAAGAATGGTTCACCTTCGCATTTATATCAAAAAAGTGATAACCGAAACTCTCCTTGGTATCACTGTTCTTATTAACGATCGCCAAAGCCGTCCCTGTTATCAAATCCAACCACGTACGGCGTACCGAGACATTAAACGAGGAGCGATCCTTAACAATCGGCCCCTCTAGATTCGCCCGTGCGGAAAGCAACCCTACGGAGATATTCCCGTGATACTCCTGCCGGTTACCGTCATTCATACGGACATCTACAACCGACGAGAGCCTTCCCCCGTATTCCGCCGGAAAGCTCCCTTTATAAAACCGGGTATTCTTTATCGCGTCCGGGTTGAACGCCGAGAAAAACCCCAACAAATGGTTCACATGATAGACCGGATTTCCATCCAGCAGATACAAATTCTCATCGGCCCCGCCCCCACGAACATACAAGCCGGTCATTCCCTCGGTGCCTACCGCCACGCCCGGCAACTGCTGTAAGGTCTTCACCAGATCCGCCTCCCCCAGCAAAGCGGGCATCGACTTCACCCGCTCGGCAGGTACGTCGATCACCCCCGCACGGCTACTCAATATCTCGTAGCGAGGCCGGGTCCCCCGAATAACGACCTCGCCTAACGAGGCCAATGACCTCAACGGGAAGTCGATCATCGTATCCCTTTGCAAATCGATCTCTATCTCCATCGCCTTAAAGCCCACGTACGAGGCCCTAAGGCGAACCTTACCGGGTGGAAGTATCAAGCTGTAAAAGCCGTAATTATTAGACATCGTCCCTCCCCTCGAACTTTTCACCAGAACCGAGGCCCCCAACAAACTCTCATACGAGGCTGAATCCCTGACGAATCCGCTGATCGTATATTGACGGGGCTTTCGCTTTAAGATGATATATTGCCCCGTAACCCGATAAATAATCGGTAATGGGGAAAATAAGCGCTTCAAGCAGTACGACAAGGATTCATCCCGGACCGACAGGGAAACCTCTGGCAGCTCTTTCAGCAGAGAGGACTCGTACGAGAAGAACAATCCGGTTTGTTTCTCAAGCTCCATCAATATATCCAACAGGGGAACCTGCCGCATATCCAACGTAACCGTCGGCGTAGGTTCGGGCATCTGCGCATATAGATGTCCCATCCAACCGGGAAGCAAAAGAATCCCTATCAGCCATACAACAATAGATCTCATAAATGATCTGATTTTATTTCTTCGAAGTGGAAACCAAACGTGCGTCCAATGTCTGGTTAACAACCTGCAAGACATCCTCCAAAGGCAGATTATTAAAAGTAGCGGTCAATCTCGCTCCCTCATTCTTTGTCTGGTTCGCAATCTTGACTTGATAATAATCACTCAAGTCCTCAATCACCTTATCCAGCGGTGTCTCCATAAAACGAAGTTGCCCTGTCCTCCAAGCCAACTTGTTCACGTCTTCTTCCGTCACTACCGTTATCTCCTTGTTCTCCATAGAATACTGAGCCGACATTCCAGCGGTAAGTATCACATTCTCCTTTTCCTCCCCGGCGGTAAAACATACCTTGCCGGTAACTACATTGACTTCCGTAACGGTAGGCTTCTCATCTATCTGGAAACTTGTTCCCAGCACCGTAACTTCCGTTTGGCTCGTTTTCACTGAGAAAGGGCGTGCCTCGTTCCTCGTCACTTGGAAAAAGGCCTTTCCATTCATCTCCACGGCACGCCTCTCTTTATCATATCTCTTCGCGTCATACCGGATCCATGAATCGCCGGCCAAAGCGACCAAGGTACTATCCGGAAGGTAAACATCTTTCATTTGTCCGGGGGCGGTAGTAATCGCAACCCAATCCGGGGCGTTTCTCTCTACCGTAAACCATGTCCCCAGACCTACGAGCACTAACACGACAGCGGCCGCCCCGATCCAATACCGGCGAAACGAGACCTTCCGGCTAATCACATGCTCAGAAGCGAACTTCTGCCATGCCTTATCCGAGTCAAGGCTTCCTTCCCGATAGCGTTTCGCTACGAAACGGATGCGTTGTTCCAATTTATTGTCATGCTCGTTATTATTCATAACTATTCCTTCTATTTAATAAGTCCTTCCAGTCTCATACCATTGGAATCCGACATTTGGGGCCTGCCCCTTCTTCAATGGAACTCCCACGCTCATACTCGGCGAGATCCTAGACGATACGCAAGATGAGAAAATCATCATCGACACCGCGAATATAAATACCCACTTTATACAAACCATCGCTTTCATCCTATTTTCTCTTTAAAATGTGTATCCCAAGGTAAAACTAGCCGTATGATAGTTCAGACCTATGTTATAAGCATATCCCTTGTATTGCTTATCTATACCCAGATCATAGCCAACCTTAAAAGCGACCCGTTTCACCTCTATACCAGCCTCTATGGTAGCTCCCCAGTCAAAACGAGGCGCTACCGCATATCCTTGGCCGGGATTAAACGGGTTATATGATATTTCCTTATTATAGGGCAGCTTTCCTTTTAAAGAATAATCACTTTCCTCATACGTCACTTTTCCTCCCAAGCCAACCGCCAAATAGGGACCGACCGCCAAATGTAACCGAACATCCTTACTTACCTGCCAATCGAAACGAGCCAAGATCGGTAATTGGATATATTCACGATGCTCCTTCTGACTGCGATGCCTTATACCTTCTACATCAAAATCCTTAATTCCATAGGTATCATAATAGAAGCCCGTAAAGCCGTAACCATTACCATAACCGTATCCCCACAGATTCAAATAATCACTGGAAACGGGATAGAGAAATATACTCGTACCTTCCCGTCCCCCATATGGACTCTCACTAGTTCCATAAATCTCACTATAAGAAGACAGCCCCTTCCCCCGTCGCACATAATACAAACCGGATTGAAGCGAGAACCAGCCCGATCCGAATGTATAAGAGACTGCGGCCCCAGCCTTAAAGCCTACCTTAGCGGCATCTCCCTTATACTTTGTCACGTTCATACCGGCTTCCGGCGTCACTTTCCATTGCGCTTGGGCCGAGATCACGCACGTCATCAACATCACAAATACCACCAACTTCCTCATACACTCTCCATGCTTTAATGAAATAAACAAGTAACCTTTATCTCTAAGACAGAGAAATATGAAAAACCCCCATTCCTTTCTATAAAATTTATCCGAAAAAGAACATATAAACACGGATAGCGGTCTCTCGCAAAGCTTTCAATGCCTTGCTCATCTGGTTCTCAACCGTTTTTACCGATAAATTCAATTCCTCCGCGATCTCTTGGTATTTCAAGCCATCCCGTTTGGATAACAAGAAAATCTTCTTCCGTTCGGGAGGTAACCGATCGATAGCGTCCCACAGGCGGGCGTCACGCTCCGATCGCAGGATGTCTTCCTCTTCCGAGGTATCTTCTACGTCGGGTAACTGCTCGGTGGCCTCAGCGTTTACGGGTTGTGAGGTAAATGAAAGAGAACGGTTCCTCACCGCTTGATATAAATAAGCCTTGAGATTCCCGATCACATTACCAGCCCGGTTCTTATCCCATACATCCGCGAAGGCCTGTTGCACGATATCCTCGGCATCGTCTACCTGATCGGTATAACGAAGCGCAAACAAACACAAGGGCTTATATAAACTCTTGAAATGATGTTCAAATTCTTGGGTGGTAATAGCAGCCATACGTTTGTTATCTGTAACTATTCACCGCAAAGTAACAACCTTTTCTTTTTAACAAATCGCTTTTCAGGTTCTTTATAATGGTTTTAATAAAAAGAAAGCGTTTAAGGACTTATCCCTAAACGCTTTTTCTTATTTTTAATTAATAAGCATCAATATGGACGAAAACCGATAATCTGGCGTACCTCATTTAAAGTCTTAGAAGCGCTCTCACGAGCTTTCTCCGCACCCATACGGGCTACCTTATCCAGATATTCCGTATTGGCGGCCATATCCAAGATACGCTCACGGATCGGAGCGCAGAACTTATTGATATCCTCGGCCAACTGCTTTTTCATATCGCCGTAACGGATCTCGCAATTGTTGTATTTCTCATTAAAGAAATCATAGGTCTCTTTCTCGGAGACAATTTCCATCATCGTGAATAAATTGGCGATCGGCTCGGGCTTCACGCTATTCGGCTCGGTTGGTCCCGCATCGGAAACCGCTTTCATAACCTTCTTCTTGATTGTTTTCTCATCATCGATCAAGTAGATCGCGTTACCCTCACTCTTGCCCATCTTACCAGAACCATCCAAGCCCGGTACTTTCACGGACTTATCGCCCAAATGGAACGAAGCTGGTTCCGGGAAGAAATCTACTCCATAGGTAGAATTGAAACGGCGGGCGAAACGACGAGCCATTTCCATATTCTGCTCCTGATCCTTACCTACAGGAACCTTCAACGCCTTATGGATAATAATATCGGCGGCCATCAAGGTCGGGTAAGTCAACAAACCAGCGCTTACGCTATGTTTATTACCTTCATTAAAAATCTCTTTCTCTACATCGCCTTCACATCCTTCCCGGCTGATATGCAACTGCTGACGGGCCTTATCCTTAAAGGAAGCCGTACGCATCAACTCACCGATACCGGCGTTCATATTCAAATATAGATACAACTCTACCACCTCCGGCACATCGCTCTGAATATAAATGGTAGCTTTTTCCGGATCGATACCACAAGCCAGATATTCCGAGAGGATCGTCTTTACGCTATTTCGTATATTGTCAGGATGCGGGTGAGTAGTCAACGAATGCCAATCAGCGATAAAGAAGAAGCAATTATACTCATCTTGCATCCGCAAGAAACTCTTTACCGCGCCAAAGTAATTGCCTAGATGCAGATTACCTGTTGGTCTGATTCCACTTACTACTGTTTCCATGTCTTGTTATTTTTAGTTTTCAAGTGGCGGCAAAGATAGTAATATTCTCACAATATACATATATTATATGCCGCAGATCCTCCTAACCACCTATTATAACGGTGGGACATCCCAATACGATTTGCCCTCCGTGAGCTGTCGTATCTCCCATTCTGGCGGCAGGTTTACCGCAGATCATCACGGTGGAAGATCCTTTAATGATCGTATCCGGAGGACCTACGCAAACGCAACTATCCCCCATTACCGCCGCCGGTAGCTTGCCGATTAGAACAGTCGCCGC
>ENA-OOWH01001903-OOWH01001903.1-human-gut-metagenome-genome-assembly--contig:-NODE-1903-length-10636-cov-2.190341_pt1 | contig 10636 bp, 21 predicted proteins | sample MGYA00241576_ERZ501321 | MGnify/ENA primary metagenome ERZ501321 (study PRJEB25962, sample SAMEA2042733) | human gut metagenome | biome: human gut; feature: human-associated habitat; material: faeces... | reverse complement strand
AGTTATCACTCTTCCCCATGAATCTTGCGCGAACAGTTGAATCGCAGTGTAATCTGTTGAATTTTCTCATTTTCTTTTTCTTTTAATCCTGACTACCTATTTCTAGGTAGTTTCGTCTTAATTTTCAAAGACTCATCAGAGGATCTTCATATAAACCCAATTTATACAATTGCATTATTTCTTCATCTTTACTTTTAGGGTCTAATATAGAAAGACCTTTTCTTATTTTTTCTAATCTTTCTAAATTGTTTTTCCTCGATAAATCGTTCATGCATGTAACTGCACTGAATCCGTAGTGTTTCAGTCATTATAAATAGTCCTGTATCTGTGACAACTGTAGAATCAAATATTTTTCCTAAGCAAAAATCTTTGCAGATATTCCTTAGTATATTATCTAGTCCTACAATTTTAAACCTCTCGTTATACCTATCTAAAAAATGACGTGTAAACTCCAGTACTGTAGTATCAGTAGAATAAGCATATATTCTTTTGCCACATTTAGTAAATACCGTATAATTTAAACTATTTCTACTTAGACATTTCCATACTAAATAATATCTGTTATTTCCAACTTTCATCTGAGTTATTTCTCCAAAGTGTGGAAAAGTCATTTGATTTTTCATTTTCAACAGTATTCGCCTTTTCTTTACGGCCATTCTTTCTGCAATTTTATCTATTGAGTCTATATCGCGGTTAAATTCCCTGACAATATCTTTACCTGTCATCGTATCTACAATCATAAATTACTATCTATTAAATTATTAAAAGTGCTGTTTTACTTCTAAGCCAGCAAAGGGCGAAGGACTTCCAATTCTCAGTTTAATTCGTATCCAAATTTTCTAAAAGCTTCTACTACTAGAGTCAATGTATGCTTTCCTACATTTCTAACTCTTAGTATATCTCTCTTTGAATACTGTTTAACGAAAGTACTTAGAGTTATGGTTACGTCATTAGTAACAGACCTTAAAGCATTATTTGCCCTAACATCTAGCTCTTCAAATAGAACGTAGATAGGAACATCTATTTGCTCCTTCTTAATTTTCTCTGTCTCGTAGATTACTCCTAGAGAATCTAACATTTTCTTATAGAGCTTAGATTCTTCTGCATTGATAGACTGTTCTTTAATCTTGATAATTTCCATGATAAACATTTTTATTAATTATTACTAGAACTATTAGTTTCAGCTTGAATAGCTTACTTATCTCCTAAACCACGTAAAGGTTGTTCTTATCTTAGGAGTAGAGGCACCGCTGTGCCTCACAATTGTCTCAGAACTTTCCTGTGCCTATAGCCAAATGGCTATTTTCGATTATATAGTGTATAATCTCACAATACTTTGCCTTATCTCTCGATAAGACATCTCTCCAGTATCAAGGAGCATACTGTTTGGTATAAGAGATGCTCTGCATTAGTCTCTGGGCGTACCCATTATAGTCCTTAACAGCAAATAGAGCCTACAAGTAGCTGTAGTCCTCAAATACTAAGTTCCCCACTCCGGGTTTGAACCAGAATCTCCTTCTTTAGAGGAAGGCGCAATGCATTATACTAATGGGGAAAACTCTATCTTGGCAACTAGTATAAGATAGAGAGTTATTCAACTACTTAATTCTCAGTTTCCTATACTGAAAATCAAATAGCTACGTTACTAACGTTCACTAAGAATATAGGTAGCTAATCCATATTCTTGCGACTGAGTTCGAGGTAGGAAATATACCCTTATGAGGTATCCTCTTATCAGCTAGCCTTATTAATCTAGCGGCTTATACCAGGCAACTTCTAATACAATTGCATAACATATAAAAATATGACATACATGGTCTACTGGTATGTCAGCAGTACTTTCATATATTGCTATAAGTGACCAATCTTATAGCTCAATCCTCCTTACTCATGAGATAAGTTTGCGAACTCTCATTTTCATTAATAGCAGTTATTTTCGGATATTGGGCTATCTGCGTAACCCCGCTTTTTGTTGCCTTTTTATAGGCTAATGTTAGAGTAAATAATCATTGTAGTATGAGTTATAAAACTCGTCCTACTGGCGATTTTTTGAAAACTGGAAAAAGTAGGAAAATCTGCCTTTGAGTTTGTGGAACATTCTTCTCCTTACTTGCCCATATTTTCTTTTGTGAAACTGAATTTTTTCAAAAGAAATGATAGTCTTTCCTATCAGCCAGACATAAAAACTAAAACTACTACAAAAGTTAACTCGGTTTTGATTTTTTTTTGTTTTGTTGTTGATTTCTCCGTTGACCAATGTTCCAATGATGGAGTTCATATGGGCATTTTATTTATACTCGTAATACCTTAGAGTTGCACGTTTGACTTATTTTAAATCTCGTTGTGCGCTGAGATTAGCTATAAGATTCTGCTACACTCTCACTTATTTATACACGAGAGAGTCGTGTTAATCTACAAAGACAATTCTTATTACTTTTGGAATGTCTTCTTCTGACTTTTGATAAGTCATAACCCATGCTTCTGAAGTTTTGCAATAAACTCTATCAGCTTTAAAGTTTACCTTTTCTCCAGTCTTTGGGTCATAGATTATTCCCCAGCTATACAAACACTTTTTCGTTCTGAACTTTTTTCTCGTGTCCATAACTACAAAGATTATTTGTATATAAAAGAAAGGGGATTTCTCCCCAATCTTTTACTCGTAATCCTCAACCTCAAGTTTGTAAGTTCTCTTGGTGTGAGCCGGAACTCCTCCGTGTGCTTCGATGTCCTCAGAGGTGATGCTCTTTACCACAAATGTTACTTTATGGTCAATGCACCAAACAAGGAAATTTGCATTTTCCAAAGGAGTAGAACCAATAGCAGGAGCTTCGTCGTCGATAGTTACGCCAGTGAATTGTTTAGCTCCGATTGATGCACCACTGTCAGTTGTGAAAGTGATAGGCACAAACCTTGCTTGTCCTTCTCTTGGTGTATTGTTTGTCAATTCCATTTTGTTCATAGCAACAATCTGGAACTTATCGCCCTTCTTCAAGCCGACAACAACTGAACGTTCATTACCTTCCAAACCTAATGAGTTTACCACTGATTTAGCACGTTCTTCTACGCTGAGATTACTGTTCTTTAATTCTTCGAGTGTCATAATACTAAAAATTTTTAATTTGTTAATACTGTGAGTTACTTTTGTTTTAGTTTTAGTTTTATATCAATATACAGGGGGGGACTAAAGGGGTTGTGGACCGCCATAACAGTCTCTCATATAATTTTCGGAATCTAGGTAATTTTCACCTGTATATAAATTCCGAATTTATTAAACCCCCAGGGGGCTATTTATATAAAGTACCTGTACCCATTTGCGGATAACTAAATGAAATATGTATAATATTAGAATTAGAATTTTTTAACTTTGTATTTAACTTTTCAGAAGGTATTGTTGTATATAACTAAAAAAGAAACAATTATGATTACAGACTTAGAAACATTACTAAATTAGGACGAGTTTAAGAATCTCGTTGATGCAATTAATAAGAACTAGGAGTATTATCTATCAAGTAATGGTCTAACCATTAAAGCGGAATCCACAGATGATTCTTTATTCTTATTAATATCTTATGAAAGATAGAAAGAGGAAAGCTGTCTAGCTAATGAAGAAGTGGGCAAATTCCAGAAATACTTAGAATCTTTAGATGATGATTTATTTATAGATGTCTGCGAATATCTAGGAGAGTCCGAATTGAATAAAATTCAAGAATGTTTGGAAAGTGGAAAATTGGAATCAGTAAGAGCTGGAATTACTAAATTCAGAATGGCATTATCTAATGTGGTAACTATGAAAATAGAACAACTGAAAGCATATGTATGAACAAATAGCTCAAATAAGAATACTCCTTGCTAATGTAAATGCAACCATGTAGGCTTTATTTCACGAAAACGAACAGTTAAGGAAAGAACTAGAGAAATTGGCAGCGGAGAATAAATCTCTAAAAGAGAAATAAATACTGCCCTATGGTGTAATGGTCAGCACAGATGACTCTAAATCATTTAGTCTGGGTTCGAATCCTAGTAGGGCAACGCCAAAATTAATAGTTATGATAAAGTTAAATGAGAATTATGCTGTAACTCCAACAGGAGCTAAGACCCTTATTATTGAAGAGGGAGATGATTGGAATAAAGTTTGCGATAAGGTAGTTGGATGTAGATTTGATTACATATTTGTACCTCAAGAATTTGAGAATCAAGCCTGCTACTTTCTTCCACAAATAAGTATTCAAGGAAAGCAGATAGGTAAGATATGTACTTATAAAGTAGTGAAATGGAACAGTGTGCAGTCGTATTGAATGGTAATGATGTTGTCAAAGTTTCTAATTTAAAAAGAAAGTATGACAAAATAATGAGTAATCCCAATATGAAAATATTGGAAGAATGTGATAAGGAAATGCTAGATGAGAAATACAACTACTGGAATAGAACATTAAATAGAAATATAGAAGAGGAGAAAAATGAGGAAGCAAAACTTCATCATTTTAGGAATCCAAAAACAGGTTGCACTATAGCAAGTATCTATCCAGATTTAGAGGAATGTAAATCATATATAAAAGACTGGATGGATTATGTTAAACTTGACTGATAAATACAATGAACTAACTAAGCCAAATTTAAAAGAGTTATCTGAAACTATACTCCTAGCAGCAGAATCTTTAATTGAGATTGTTGCAGAAGAAGGAAAACAAAATGAACAATGGTTTCTAGATTACCTAGATGAATTAAATAGACTAAGTGTAATATACTAAAATATATGGATAAAGAATTTAAATTTGAAGTCTTTATTAACGGTCAACTAATAAATATGATAAAAGCCGGATATTTAGAAAGTACACTTAGAAGTGTTCCGGAGAATAAATCATTACTGATTGATATATGGAATGTAGTTGACAATTCAGTTAGAAATCTAATTAAAAATGGACTATATAAAGACACTACACTAGAAAAAGCAATAATTGATAATACATTTGAGGGATATGATAGACTTTAAAAAGACATTGACAAACTTACATAATGAATTTCCAGAATTTGACTTGGATACATTATTTAAAATACTAGATGCTATAGTAGAAACTTCTACTCCTACAATAACCATCCCAAGTGGTATTAGACAACCATCAGATAAACCTTGGTGGGAGGATGGTATAAATAGAATCACTTGTACTTATGATACAAAGTATAATGTTAAATAAAAATAGGCGAACCTAATCTCTAGGCTCGCCTATTTTGTTATATAATATAGTACCAATCAGTTCTCTCCATAACTCCCTTTTCTCTAAGCTATTTATTATCTAAATGATAATCTCCGTTTCTGAAATTCAATTCCTTTTTAGAATAATCCCAATAAAAATATCCTCTCCATCCAGGAAGTAAGAGAGTACGACCTGTTGCCGCGTGTAAAGTTGCTTTGTTATAGTCCATGTTACTTTTTAAATATAAATAGTAAATATAGATATATTCTTAATACAATCTCTTTAATGCACTTAATAATGTTTTTCATCGTTTCTTAGTTTTAATAAATCCATAAGTTCCCTTCTTTAATCTAGTAGTAGGAATCCACCCATTATCTAGAATAGACCTATGCCCACTCGGTTTATGTATCTTAGCCCCATCTTCGTGTTTCCATTTAGAAGCATTTCTAGCAAAATTAGCTCGCTTCTTCTAAAGAGTGGTAGCGTTAGGATTGTTTAGTACATGCTTAGCGTGTTCTTGTACAGATTCTCCTGCTGCCTTGGCAGATGCTGTAAATTTGCCTCTGTTCTTCTCTTTAATGTGAATGCCCGACCCATTTTTAAAAATTGGACACCCAAATGTTGTAATTTTCTTACTGTTAGACATTTTTAATATAATGTATTATTTATTGATTTGTATCTTACAAAGAATATTAATATACTTGAAAAGTATCAAATAAATATAGATAAATGTGATAAATGATTAAATGAATTATGACTAATGGACAAAAGTAAAATTACAAAACAAAATGGGAACATAGCTTTTGAGGAAGAAGCTCATATTTATTATGATGTTACAAAGCCAGAACAGAAGTTTATATCTGTAACGACTTTAATTCATTCTTTCACCCAACCATTTGATAAGGAGTTCTGGTCAGCATATAAAGCACTAGAGAAACTCTTACCTAAAGAAGATTGGGCTATAGAAAAAAAGTCTTTGTTGAACACTAAGAAATTTGATAAAGTTCTACTTGAACTTCATAACATTACAGAAGACGAGTTTAATAAAGAGCAACAAGCTATCTTAGATGCTTGGGATTTAGAGAATAGAAACTCATGCGAGAGGGGAACTAAAATCCATGCAGATTTGGAAAACTCTTTCTATAAAAAGAAACAGAACATAGACCTTAGTAAATATCAAATAGGTGGCAAGTTCGAGTGTATAAAAGACCACAATGAATTAGACTTAGAGAATGGTGTATATCCTGAGTATTTAATATCTAGAGTATCGGATGATGGAAAGCTAAGAATAGCAGGACAGATTGACTTATTAGTTAAAAGAGGAAATAAGATAATTATAGGAGACTGGAAGACCAATAAGAAAATAGAAACTAAGAGTTTCTTCAATTCTAAAACCAAAACTTCTGTTAAGATGAAATATCCTCTAAATAATTTAGATGATGTTAATTACTGGCACTATACTTTACAATTAAGTACTTATGCTTGGATGATTCAAAAGAAAAATCCAGAGTTTGAAATAGAGGATTTGGTTTTGGTACATTTCGACCATAATGACAATATGACAGTATATCATTTGCCATATCTAAAAGATGAGGTTATAAAAATGCTAGCCTTCTATAAGAAGGAATCTATATTGGCAGAAAATAAAAGAAAACGTCAACGTATTGAATATTAATTATGACACTAGAGGAAATAGAAGAAAGATTTGAGATATGTAGACGCTGTCCAATATGTGACCAAGATAATGGATTATGTAATGGGCATTTGTATCTAAATCCAAAGAATAATGATATAAGTATAAGCCCTAAAGAAGGGTATATAAAGGGATGTGGATGTTTACTAGAGAAGAAGATTCCAAACGAAAAGAAACATTGTCCAGCAGGGAAATGGTAATTTATGGAACTCCTATATTATATAAACTAGATAAGCATTATATACTTACTGTCCAAAATATAAATAGGGAAACAAAGGAGGAAAAAGATATGATATGGAAGTGGATTAAAGCAATATTTACTAAACCTTTGACAATATTGAAAAGTATATATTTCAATATATTCGGAATAAATCAAGATTTGGCAACCAAAAGATTAAAAATTTGTGACGCTTGTTCCCATAAATTACAAACATCTGTTGGGGAAGTGTGCGATGAATGTGGTTGTATATTAGAGAATAAAACAAGAATTGAAGATGAACATTGTGATTTATGTAAATGGTAAAATGGATTATGGAAACTTTAAGAACAGAATTAAACAGTAACGAAAAACTAGCACTATCATTAACTGGAATGGAAGGTACGGGAGAACATTTTATTTTAAATGGAGAAGCTGCAGGCCAAACATTATTAAGAGAAAAACAAGAGAAGTTTAATACCGCAGTAGATGAGTTAGAGGATAAATTCTCCAAACATAATCAGGCACTAGAGGATTACGCTAAGTCATTATCTAACGATATGAATGGACTTGAAATTATGCCGATGTATGGGTATGCATTAATTAAACCTTTTGAACGAAACCCATTCCAAAAAATAAAAACTACTAAAAGTGGTCTTATTACTGATTTAGGTGGATTTACTCCTACTTATAAATCTAATGAGACTGGAGAAATTGAAGAAGAACAACAATTTATTAAAGTAGGAACTGTGATAGAAGTAGGACACAAGTGTGAGTTCTTGAAGCCTGGAGATATTGTATTTTATACAATAGCTAGCGAATGTATGGTTCCATTCTATAAACTAGGATTTGTAGTAGTTAATGAGAATAGAATCATGGCTGTAGTTAATGAGAAACTAACTGAAAGAAGAGACGAATTGAAGCATGGAAACAATTGATGAAAAAGTTTATTTTAAGCCTGGGGATTGTGTTACTTTACGGTAGTGTAAAGTAATGCACTCTCCAGTTATGCTTGTTCTAAGAAGAGAAGCAGCTTTATTTAAAGATAACCAAGGATTACGAGGACTAAGATGTAGATGGTTTACTGATTCTGGATTAATGCAGGAAGCAGTATTTAATACAAAGGATTTAATTAAAGTAGAAGAGTAATGGCTAATTAGGAAGAATTACAGAAGGCATTCATGGCATACTTGATACAAGATGCCCAAGCACAAGGGATACAACTACAATCAGAGCAAGATTTATAGGCTTACGCTGAGTAGCTTGGAGAAGATGGAATCAAAGCCAAGTATCAAGAATTTATGTAGAAGATGCAAGGCGGAGTTATGGCTAGACTTGGAGCTAAACTAGAATACTATAAAAAATTAAAAGGAGTATGCCCAGAAGGAGAGGAACTTGTTTATTTTAAACAGGGAGGAAGAATCTGCAAAGCTTGCCAAAAAGCATAGAAAGGAACTAAGGTTACTAAGAAAGCTAATGAAGTTGACAAGTTCAAAGCTGGAAGAGCTTAGTATAAAAAGGATATGAAATCTGCAAAGGATGAAGCGTCCAGAGATTCCGTATCAATTAATAAATATAATGACCAGGAGGTTATGGCGAACAGGGGACACAAGGGAAATTTCAAAAATGGAAAATGGGTTCCAGATAGAACAAAGTATGCTAAGAAGGATGCTTGTGGTTCTAAAATGAAAGTAAGTAAATGCGGTTCTAAAATGAAATAAAAAGATTAAAGATGTTAATGTTAATGATTGATGAGTATGAATGTATTTAATTATAACACTTTAACTAAATAGTTAGAGATAAATGAACCAGAGCTTCTTCTAGTTAAAGAGTTTAAGGCTTTGATACAGAGAGATAAATCTGTTGACAAGGAACGAGTAACTAGAGAATTGTCTTACATTTATCTAGCTATTGATTGGAAGAGTCCTTATAGCCAATATTCAGAACATGAAAGACATGATGAAGCTATTAGTGACTCTGGACTATCTGAATCCGAATTTAATGACCCGTTATTCAGGGAAGCCTGTAGAAAATACCGAGCATTGTAGGATTCTAACAAATCAATAAAACTTCTAGAAGCAGCTAAAAGAGCAGCTGACTAGTTTATTGATTATTTTGATACTATAGTAGATTTAAATGAACGTGATAATAATGGCAAACCCGTCTTTCAAGCTGAAAAGGTAATGAAAGAAATGGCTACTCTTCATAAAGTTCATGAAGAATTAGTAACACTAGAAGAGCAGGTTAAGAAAGAGCTTACAGAACAATCTACTGTAAGAGGTGGAGCTACAGACGGCTTTGACCCAGGAGACTTTTAATTATGCCTAGAAAGAAAAAAATATTACCTGAAGAAATCTAGAATATAGTAGATTAGGTAAGAGAGAAAGAACAAAAAGAGGATGCCAAAGAAGCTAGAGAACTAGTATAGAAGATAAGAGAGGAAAGGGGCAAAAATGCTGATTATTGGGATGTAAAGAGAAGAGATAAGATAGAGGTATTTGACCCTACTTTATCTTATGAAATAACTGGATATAGACCAATAGATGAAACACACGGTCTTGACTTCGACCCAGATTGGTTTACTGAGACCAGAGAAGTGTATAGAAAAACTGGAAAGTATTGTCCATATCTAAAAGATAGTAAGAGATATAATGAGTTTTGGAAGGAATAGTATAGAAGATGTAAATACGGAATGACTGTTAATGGTTATACAATTACTGGAGATAACTATTTCTTCCTAAACTTCTACTAGCTTCCTATTATTGATGATAACAAGGCATCTGGAGAAGGAACAAGTAGTGACTTTCCTATATTTTTCGCATCTCATTATATGTTCTTTCATTATCTATAGATGGCTAGAGTTCTGCATAAACACGCAGCTCTTATGAAAGCTCGTTCTATTGGATTCTCTGAAATAAATGCATCCTTATCTGCAAGAATGTATTCAGTAATCAGAAGAAGCAGAGTAATGATTACTTGTTTTAATGATACCTTCCTTAAAGGTACTTTTAGTAAGTTTGATAATGCTTTAACATTCTTGAATACTTGTACAGGAGGAGGATTCTTCAAACTACGTTTGATTGACCAAGACTTAAGAAAGAAGTCTGGTAAACAGATTAAGGTAAACGGACAGTTTGAGGATGTTGGATTTAAATCAGAAGTAGTTGGAATAAATGGAGCTAAGGCATCTAATATTCGTGGAGACCGTGTTGACTTATTAATATATGATGAAGCAGGGTCTTGGCCTGGACTAGATACTGCTGTAGTGCAGGGGCAAGAGCTTTGTGAAGTTCAGGGTAAACCTCGTGGAACAATGTTATTTGGAGGTACTGGTGGTGATATGGGTGCTCCATTAGCAGGTCTTAAGAAGATATATTACAATCCAAAAGCTTACAAAGTTCTTCCATTTAGACATAATTATACATAGGATGGAACTACTATTGAAAGTGGATTCTTCATTCCGTATTTTGTCTAGTCCCTAAATTCAGAATACATGGACCATAGGGGTGTATGTAATACAGTAGAATATAAGAAGTATCTATAGGAAGAGCGTGA
>ENA-OOWH01001898-OOWH01001898.1-human-gut-metagenome-genome-assembly--contig:-NODE-1898-length-10662-cov-2.588479_pt1 | contig 10662 bp, 9 predicted proteins | sample MGYA00241576_ERZ501321 | MGnify/ENA primary metagenome ERZ501321 (study PRJEB25962, sample SAMEA2042733) | human gut metagenome | biome: human gut; feature: human-associated habitat; material: faeces... | reverse complement strand
ATTACAGCGACCCGGGCTACACAGCGCTCAACACCGAGAAGGTAATAGGCAATATCACAGCCGGCGGAAACGGCACCGCAGACTTCGTTATAACTCCTACAAGAGCCGGCACGGTCAGCTTTATTCTCAAGGTGACATATGAGGACTCCAACATGAACGAGATCGTAAAGGAGCTTCCCGTATCCCTGAACGTTATAGAGCAGCAGTGGGATTTCCCGGATTACCCCATGACCGCTGAAACCACAGATGTTGACGGCGAGGGCGGATTCCCGTGGATAGTTGTAATAATAGGCGGCGCAGTACTGGTTGCTGCTGGCGTTGTAGTGCTCGTCGTTGTTCTCAGGAAGAAGCACAAGAACGGCAAGAAGCTCACAGCAGACGATATCGACTGGGAGGACGAGCTGGACGACGAGGACGAAAAGTCCGACAGCGACGATAAGACAAAGGTTTAATGGTGACGAGCCATGAAAATTTTAGACATGATAAAGATGTGCCTGCAAAACCTGACGCGCAGGAAGTCGAGAACTATCCTGACTGTCCTGGGCGTTGTGGTTGGCTGCTGTGCCATCGTAACTATGATGTCGATCGGCTTCGGAGTTCAGAATTCGCAGCAGATCATGCTTGAGGGCATGGGCGACCTGACCCTTATACAGGTATATTCAAGCGGACGTAAGGACTCCAAGCTGGACGACACGGCTATCAAGAAATTCCAGAACATCGCAAATGTCGATGTCGCGGTCGGAAAAAGCCAGCTTAACAATGTAAACATGACAGTTTATGCCGGAGATAACGACCGCTACGTGATGCAGTGGGTTAATGTAGTCGGCATAAACAAGGACGCAATGGAGAAATTCGGATTTCAGCTAATAGAAGGCTCCTACCCGAAGAACAGCTTTGAGGTGCTTGCGGGACAGTACACAGCGTACAATCTGATGGACTCCATGCGGCCCGACGGCAATAATATGATAAGCCGCTGGGATTATATGTACTCATACGATCCCAACACCGGTGAGATGACCGAGAATGATTCCTCGGCGCTTCCTGATCCTTACATGCAGCTTAACGGGCAGACGCTCAAGCTGGAGCTTTACAGCTACGATAATTCTGATTCCAAGAAATACCAGGAAGTAAAGGTTACGGGCGTAGTCAAGGAAGACTACAACAAGGACTATTCCACTAGCGAGGGACTGATATTCTTTACCAGCGATCTCCAGGCGCTGTATAAGATGTTCTATCCGTCCGCAGACCAGAATAAGATGGAATACAGCGAGATATACGTCAAGGCGAAGGATATCTCGCAGGTCGCTGACATTGAAAGCGCAATCAAGAAGCTTGGCTATTCCACCTATTCTATGGAGTCGGTCCGTAAGCCACTTGAGGAAGAGGCTCGCAAGCAGCAGATGATGCTTGGCGGACTTGGCGCGGTTTCTCTGTTCGTAGCGGCTCTCGGCATTACGAATACTATGATAATGTCGATATCTGAGCGTACGCGCGAGATCGGCGTTATGAAGGCGCTCGGATGCTTCCTGGGCAATATACGGACTGTGTTCCTTATGGAGGCGGGGTTTATCGGGCTTATCGGCGGTTTTATAGGCAGCATACTGAGTTTCTTCATTTCGGTGGGTATGAATGTCTTTACCAATGAAGCGGCGAAGTCGATGCAGATAACTGACATAGGCTCGCTGTGGACAATGATAACCACCGCAATGGATCCTGCCAACAGTCCGATGTCCATTGTTCCGCTGTGGCTTTATGGCTTTGCTATACTGTTTTCAATCTGCATAGGACTCGGCTCGGGATTCTACCCCGCAAACAAGGCGGTGCACATCTCCGCAATGGAGGCTATCAAGCGCGAATGACATAATAATAACAAGGACAGGCTGACGAAAGTTGACCTGTCCTTGTTTGGTTTGTTAAATATGCACTAAAGTTTTTTGGTAAAATTGTGAAAACTGTGTGTTATGCATAAAAGATATGATAGATATGCCGATTTAGCATTTTACAATAAGTGAGAATGATGTTATAATAATATCAATAAAAACCGATGGCTTTTATTGAAAAAATCTGTCGGTTTTTCACAAGACTTTCACAAATGGAGGTACACTTACAATGGCTAGATTTACTTTACCGAGAGATGTCTATCATGGAAAGGGCGCACTCGAGAACCTGAAGGCTCTCAAGGGAAAAAAGGCTGTTATCGTTGTCGGCGGCGGCTCTATGAAGCGTTTCGGCTTCCTTGACAAAGCAGAGAACTATCTGAAGGAAGCTGGCTTTGAAGTAATGGATAAGATCCAGGTGTATGTGAAAGACAACAAAGTAATTGAAGACATTATGAAGGCACATGCGGAAGAGATTCAGGCAGAGGTATTGGCAGAGAAGCTACTTACCGATACTGCTCAGGGTTATGTAAAATCCTGGAATATCAATTCCCAGGAAGTAACACTGGGAGTTGAGAAAATGAATTAGTTGTATTGAAAATTCAGTACCTTTACAATTAGCAAATTGTAACAAAGTATGTGGATCAGGGGGCGGGTACAAATGTATCAGCCCCTTTTTCATGATACAGGATCTGTTTGCTTTCTGTATCATTATAAATATCATTGCAAATGAGGAGGTTTCCAATGTTAGACAGTCATTTCAAAAAAGAAGAGTTTAAACATAATCTGAAGTGCTACCTTAGTCTGAGTGAACAAAGCCCGAGTTTGTCGGGACTTCGCAACGAACTTTCGGAGCTAAGACTATCGCCAGGGCAAGAGGAAGAATCGGATGATTTCTACAGGCGCTTTTGTCTCAAATATAAAACTGCACTTCAAGAGAGCAGCCGCTCCTTGATGGAGAACCAAGAACTGTCAGTGGAAGAAACTGAGGCGTTTCTGCAGACTGTCAATAAGCTGCTTGAGGAGTTTAGAAAAATTAAGTCCTCCCAAGAAAATTCAGACCACCTGGTTCAGCTGCTCGATAAACTTGATGAGTACCTCACGGTGGTGACTGCTTTCTGCCTTAGAGATCTCAGTGAAGTCTGCATCGGTGAGCCGAGAAACAAAATATTGTCTTTTTGGCAGGAAGTTGAGAAATACCGCGCAAGCCGCTTTCCGGTTGAATCAATCGAAGGAGAGAGTAAGGAATCGGCATTCTTGATGCGATGGTCCTTTCTGAAAAAATTTGTTCAGAGTTCTCTTTTTCTTGACATTCGTTATAAGCAAGGTGCTCCCTTACTTACGCATTCTATTTACGGATCAGCAGCGGCACTTTCGATGCTTTTTGCGACGGTGGTGGCATTCTTCTATCAAGACAGATACGGATCTTTGAGCCGGAATTTGTTCTTCGCTCTAGTGATTGCCTATATATTCAAAGACCGTTTTAAGGAAATTGTTAGGGACTGGCTTTCCAATGTGATATTTAGAAGGTGGATCCCGGATAGAAGACTATTCATTTTTTTGGGAAAGAAAAAAGTTGGATGCGCAAAGGAAAATTTCGACTTTGTGTCTCTTAATGAACTCCCCATTTCCAACAAAGATATTTTGCAAGAGGATGCTCGTTTGTTATCCGATTGCTTTCGGCAATCCAAGCTTACGCCATATGCTTGTGATTCCATTTTCCGCTATAGCAGAGAAATTACGCTCTCAGCTTCAGAATTCCCCGACGAAGCTTGTCTCATTGACATTATTCGCTTCAATATCTCGGAATTTCTCCATAACCTGGGAGCAACATCGGAGGGGCTTCCTTTTTTCTGCGATAACGGAAAAAGTCCGAAAGGCGAGAAGCTTTACAACATATATCTCTTTCGATCATTCTGCGTCGGAGAAAAAAGTGACTCAGAGGTAATTAGAGTTACGGTGAATGCTAAAGCAGTCAGACGAATCTCTATTGTTAAATCCTTTGAAAACGGTATTTCTGTCTTGGAGAATAGAGGTAAATTTATTTACACCTAAATTTCCATTCTTATAGAAAATACTGCTGGGTTAAGTTCGAATACAAGTTGCTGCGTTGCCAGGAATTGAATTTCTTGAAGAAAAGATGGCAGAAACCAACAAAATCCGCAGCGTGAACAACTTCCATGTTTTTTCACTGTCTAGCTCTGGAGATGGTTTGGTGAAATTACGTCATCGGCTAGTACAAGAACGTAGGACAACTTGAAGAAGGCTGGGACAAAAAGTTCAATGTTTACAGCATTAGAGCAGGATACCTATACAACTTCTCGAAGAGAACACTCGTTTACGTTCAAGGTGCTTGGGGTAAAGCTCACATAGCCCTGAATCAGGCGCCCGGATTGAGCGGATGGAATACTTCTGTGGGTGTGATGCATCGTTTCTAAATTTTCTCCTCTCTGTTAAGCCTCTTTTCGGATTTGGCCGGAAAGAGGCTGATCTTTTATCAAAAATGAGATGAGTGGTTAGGAAGAGGAAGGAGAAAAGGTGTGATTTAATCTTTAATAGTCGTCTATCCAAGCATATCCACCAAAATTCAGCTACGTTTTGATCGAAATTAGGTTGATTATTTTTCAAAATAACAAATTAATTTAACCCCAAGGGGTAACTAAAATTTTCTAAAGATAGATATATTTTCTTTTTGTTACTCCGGAAGGTCAATATTTCTATCTTTAATTCAAAAAAGTGGGGATTTGTTCGTTTTAGATTCCTTCTCTCCGTTTGTTTTTTGCTTTTTTACGACAGATTTGTCAGTTTTTGAGCGGAAACGTTGATTCCAAAGCAATATCGTTATTAAAATTTGAAAATCCCATTTAATTAATCAAGATATGTAGTGAATAAGTTTTTTCTTCCTAGACGATGCAATCTTACCTAGTAGTTCAATCTATAAATACGTTATCAATTAAGCAAATGCGGACTCAATGTCTTCAAGCTTCCATTTCCAGCGGTAGATCACCGGTTCCGCATTCACTTGCATGATCCAACGGTTAATGTGATTGACAAGCTCTTCTTTAGAACGAACCCTCAATCCCCTCAGGCAGGTTCTGGCCATCTTCCCGAAGAATGATTCAATGAGATTGAGCCAGGATGCATGCTTCGGCGTGAAGGTGAATTTAAATCGATTCGGATGTGTAGCCAAGTAATTCATGGTTTCTCTGGAACGGTGTGCAGAATGGTTATCCAAGATTATGTTGATAACGAGCCCTTCCGGATAAGTCTTGTCCAGCATCTTTAAGAAATCAATGAAGTCCGATGATTTATGAGATTCGCAGACGATGCTGTGAACTTTTCCGGTTAACAAATCTATTCCTGCCAGCAGGGATACGGTTCCGTGTCTGATGTATTCATAATCGCGCCGAACAAAACCTTTCCCGGGTTTCGGATTCCGGTCTTTATGCTTGTTCTCCACCGCCTGAATGCCCGGTTTCTCGTCGTAAGAAATAAAAACTTCTTGGTTAACAAGCGTTATTTCTTCTTCCGGATCATCGTATTTCTTCGCTAATTGCGTTATCCATTCAATCTTTTTATAGAGTAATAACACTTCCTTTGCTTTAGCCTCGAATTGCTCATCTTTCTTTTCCAAGTAGTAGCGAATACGGTGTGGTTTAATCTCCGACTTGTTTAATAAATACCAAATGGTAGAGGCCGCAACAGATTCAAGTCGATCAAAGCCATGCTCTTTGCAGTGGCTTCTAACGTAGTTGGTAAGAGCAGAGAGGGTCCAAAGCTCTAATGCCGGTCCGTCAGGAAGTTCTCTTGGCTTGCTGCAGGCCAAAGAAATAATCCATGTCTGCTGCTCCGGATCCAGTTCTTTCGGACGCCCGGGGCGTGCTGCATCTTCTAAGGCTGCCTGGACTCCGGCTGAAGAAAAGCGCTTGATTATTTTGTTAACGACCGGACGGGAAATCCCAAGGTTATTTGCAATATCGGTGTTACTGCTCCCGGAGGCGGCCAACAGAATCATCTTTGCGCGTTGTACCTTCCGAATCTCTTCAGTTCTGGAAGAAACGATCTTCTCAAGAGTAGCTTTGTCTTGTTCAGATAAGACGGGATTAAATTTGCGGGTACGACCGGCCATGAAATTCCTCCATTCATGGCCGTATTATACTTCTTATTCTAATTAGATAACGTAATTTTAGAATTTTATACTAGCTTTGAGTTTGTTTTGAAATTCGAAAGAATTCCTTTTATCGCCACAGAAGTCTTGATTCTCAAAAATAATGAGTAGAAGGACTTTGGGCAAGCAAAACCTCACCCCTTCGGAATTAAAATTGAAAGTCTTTAACTACCGCTTTTACAACCGTTAAAAACCGCTAATGTGGTCAAAAGGCTCAGGAATATTGATGCCGTGAAAATAAAAAAACCTTGAAAAACAAGGTCTAGCAGGCTTGAGACTTGAGGGTTGGTGCCTAGGGAGAGATTCGAACTCTCACGCTTATTAGGCGGGGGATTTTGAGTCCCCTGTGTCTACCATTTCACCACCTAGGCACTTTCTCTGTGGTGCCGGTAAGAGGAGTCGAACCTCCGACCTTCGCATTACGAATGCGCTGCTCTACCAACTGAGCTATACCGGCACACAGGAGTTGCGATTATATAGAAAAAGATTTTTTTGTGCAATTCTCTTGGGTTTGTGCGGCCGACTAAGCTTTAGGCTGCAAAGGACCGTAGAAGTAGGACGCTGTAGCACCCCCGTCAATCAAAAAGTCAGAGCCGGTGATGAAGGAACTTCTCGAATCCATGATGAGCTGGGCTAAATCTGCAACTTCGTCAGAAGTACCGGGTCTTCCTGCCGGACACTTCGCAAACATCTCCTTATAGAAGTTGCCTCTCGGTCCGTTGAACTCATCAATAGCCAACGGCGTAACGATAATTCCCGGAGAAATGGAGTTGATGCGTGCCTTCTTTGTTCCCCATTTGACCGCCTCAGCCATAACGCGTTTAACGTTGCATCGTTTGGCAAGCTGGTACGCGTGCAGCGTATTAGAGATGTTCTCAGGCTGAAGAAAATCTAAAGAGAGAAGTTCTTCTACAGGCGTTGTGGCGAGGAGTCTATCTTTTTCTTCCCCGAGCGCCGGCATTCTGTGTCCGGATTGACTGGAAATGGTGACTCCGACGCCGTTTGGCTCAATGACCTTGCCGATTTCTTCAATCAGCATAGCTGTGCCGTAAAGGTCGACCTTGAGAATGGTTTCGATGGATGCTTGACTCGGAGATACGCCGGCGGCATTAACAAAAGCTGTAATCGGTCCGAGTTCTTTGGAAAACTTAATTAACTCGGCAACGGACTCCTTTGAAGAGATATCGCAGCTGTGTTCAACGGCATCAAATCCGGCATTGTTAAGCAGCAGAGCGGCAGAGGCTGCATTGGCTGCGCTTTTGTCGGATACGACGATTTTCATTCCGGAACCGATACTTCTCACAATGGCTAATCCGATCTGTCCGGCGCCTGTAAGTACTAAAACGTTTTTCATTTGCTTTCTCCTTCTTTAATCACTTTCTTTGCCCAGTCCTGAATGGCCTTGGTTGAGTTGTCGACCTGCGTTCCTGCGATAGCCAGGGACGCGGCTGCCGACTCTTTAGGTCGGATTCTGAGCCGCCGAACCCGCTTCCTTCATGCGTACAGAAGTGCGCGATCTTCTTTCCACTGAGGTCTGCTTTGTCTAGGAAGGTTCGGGCGACCATCGGCATCTCCGACCACCAGATCGGGTGCCCGAAGAAGATCAAATCGTATTGAGCAAGATCAGGCATCGAAAGTTTGATCTCCGGTCTGGCGTCGACTTCTTGTTCTTTTTGTGCCTCAGCAGTGGTCTGCCGATAATCGAAGGGATAGCTGTGAACCGGTTGGATTTCCCAGACGTCGGCGCTGGTCGCTTCTTGAATGACTTTTGCCATGCGGGCAGTGTTTCCGACGGAAAGATTTTTGGTCTCGCCGTGCCAATAGTTCATTCCGTTTCTAGAAAAATAGATGACTAAGGCTTTACTTGCCTTATTTTCTTTGCTTATTTCTTTTGAATTTCCAAGATTGAGAATTGACATCAGGCTTATTCCCATAAAAGTTCTTCGAATCATCAGATTGATCCTTGAATTTATGAATGAAATATTACAGAGAGGATGCTTTTTGTAATAAACTTAGATTCTCTTTAAATTGCCCTAAATTCTCATTTGATGATAGGTCGCTCATTACTCATTCAATCCTTGGCAGAAAATTTAGAGAAGATCACGTCGGCCCCACAGATATCTTCGCACCCCTTGGAATCTGTCAGATTCATTCGACGAGAAAGCGATAGGAAATTCGGTTGTCTGATTTCTAAACCTTCCTTTGCGCTTGTCGTTAATGGGTCTAAGAAGGCTTTGGTTGGTGACGAGGAATTTCTTTATGGCAACGGGGTGTGTCTGCTGACCGGAAGTTTTATGCCTGATTCTTTTGAGGCCGTGGGCGCTTCAAAAACGAACCCTTTCCTGGCAATCAGTTTGACGATCGAACCAAAGCTGTGTGATCAAGCAATTGCCTTTTTGTCTGATAAAGAGGCGCTTAAAAGCGGAGCTGAAGATTCGAAGATGTTTTCTTTGTTCGAGGCAGACGATGGGTTGCTGGATGCTTTTCTGAGACTTTCCGAGTTAGCTCTCCATCCTGAACATGCGGAGCTCTTTAGTGACATCGTCAAACGTGAGATCTATCTAAGAGTTCTAACGAGTCCGTTGGGGAGAGCATTTTCTCAGCTTTACGTCTCAGGAACTGCGGAGAACAAGATACGCCGGGCAGTGGATTGGCTCTCTGCACATTTCAGCCAGCCGATCGATCATTCGTCCGTTGCAGAAAAAGTCGGAATGTCTACTGCTTCTTATTACAGAAGATTCAGAGAGATCGTCGGAAGTACACCGAGCCAGTTCGTCAGAAACCTGCGGCTCACAGAGGCAAAGAGACTGATGATTGACGAGCAGTTTGAAGCTGCTCAAGCATGCTATCGAGTAGGCTATGACAGTCCGACTTATTTCAGCCGCGAGTTTAGAAACCTGTTCGGAGAGTCACCTTCGAAACACGTCAAACGCATAGCGGCTGAGATGCAGTAGTCAGGCGTGAAGGTTCGTTTAAAACAAAGGAAACTGCTTAGTATTCGAAAAAAGCTTTCGGATACTTAACCTGACCTGCGGCTCGAGAAGCTGCGCCTGGCGTCAACTCTTTCACCATACAAAACTCCGGCGGAACCTCGAAAGGAAAAGTAATGCCGAAATCCTCTGCCTTTTTGTAACCGAACCGCGGATAGTAATCTTTGTGTCCTAATACCAGTACGGTTTCGTAATTAAGTTCAGCGGCACGCTTGTGAGCCTCTTCAATTAACGCAGCTCCGATGCCGTGTCTCTGAAAACTCGGACGCACCGCAAGCGGTGCTAGGCTTAAAGAAGGAACAGGACCTGACTTTGAGAGAATTTCAATCTCTGTGAGCAGAATGTATCCGACGAGTTCGTTTTTTATCCACGCTGTCAGCGATAACTCAGGAACGAAACCCGGAGAAGAAAGCAGGCGCTCAACTAAAAATTGCTCGCGATGATCGCTTTCTTGCACGGATGCGAAAGCCTCTTCAATCAATCGGCATATTGCCGGCAGATCATGAGCTTCCTGCTGCTTAATATTTATCGGGTTGCTATCCATTTTTCTTCTTTCTGCTGTCGATTTAGATTGGAATGATACTGAGGAAATCAAAACTCTTTTTAGAGCTGTCATTTTCTAAAAACGGTTGACTTCTTTTAGTTTTAAACCTGTGTTTAGTTGACTTTGATTGGAAGGCGGGAATCTTCATGATTTTTGAAGATTTCTCGGACAGGATCGGACTTAAGCAAAGTTGACCCGAGATGGCCATCTTGCCTGATTCAAAATCCCCGATGCTGTGGTATCTTTAGAATACTTTTCGAGAATTGAATGAACACAGACGCACATTCCTTAGAGTTTCATCTCGCTGACGAAGAAGCAACGTCAGAACTAGGCGCTCGGCTGGCTCGAGCCTTGGACTCCGTTAAATCCGAAATCCTGAAAAAAGGACTTAACATCAAGTTGGTCGGAGATTTAGGCGCCGGTAAAACCTACCTGATGCGATCCGCTCTGCGCGCCCTCGGATTTGAAGGCCGTGTAAAAAGCCCTACCTTCTCTTTGTTGGAGACCTACAAGGTCGACGGCTTTACGGTCAATCATTTTGACTTCTATCGTTTTGAAGACCCCGTTGAGTTTGAGGAAGCCGGATTCCGCGAGAACTATGGTCCCGGTAGGGTTGTGGCGTCCGAGTGGACGTCCAAGGCAGAGCCTTTTGTTCCGCAGCCGGATCTGACCATTACGCTTAAGAATGAGGGAGAGGGCCGCGTCTGTGATATTTCAGCAAATTCTGCTCTCGGCAATCAAGTTTTAGAAGTACTCAAAAAATAATGAACACTCGCAGGTCGTTTTTGGAAGGAGCGGGCGGCGCTCTTTTGCTCTCCTTTGTTCCCTGGTCTCCGGCGTACGGAGCTCAAGTGGTCGACGTCCGCGCCTGGCCTGCGGAAGAATACACACGCATCACGATTGAGCATGATGCGCCGATGAAGTTCAAATACTTTGTTCTGCGCAATTCCGATCCGGTCAGATTGGCTGTGGATATTGACGGTTTGCTTCTGACCGATAAGCTCAAGCAGATTATTCAAAAAGTTAAGCCTAACGATCCCTATATTTCCAGAATTCGAGTCGGCCAGAACCGACCGAATGTGG
>ENA-OOWH01001893-OOWH01001893.1-human-gut-metagenome-genome-assembly--contig:-NODE-1893-length-10707-cov-3.282764_pt1 | contig 10707 bp, 7 predicted proteins | sample MGYA00241576_ERZ501321 | MGnify/ENA primary metagenome ERZ501321 (study PRJEB25962, sample SAMEA2042733) | human gut metagenome | biome: human gut; feature: human-associated habitat; material: faeces... | reverse complement strand
ACCGTCTGGTTAGCGATGATGTTGTAGAAATTCGTCGTGTCAGTGATGCAACATTGGTTGGCTCTGCACCGGATATTACCCGTCACTTTATTGAACTGCGTGGTATTGGAATTATTGATGTAAAGACTCTGTATGGTGTAGAGTGTGTCAAGGAAAAGCAGCAGATTGATCTGGTTATTAAACTGGAAGACTGGAAGAAAGATGCGGATTATGACCGCCTGGGACTGGAAGAAGAATATATCGAATATCTGGGCAATAAGGTAGTATGTCATTCCCTTCCAATCCGCCCGGGACGTAATCTGGCTGTTATCTGTGAGACTGCGGCTGTCAACCACAGACAGAAGAAGATGGGCTACAATGCGGCACAGGAATTGTATCGCAGAGTCCAGGCAAATATGACAAAAAGCAATGATGAAGAATAGACGAGAGTAAATGAGGAGATGTAAGAAATCATGGAAAAGAAGAATGCGTGGGAGAAATACCCGGAAGGAACCAAAAGACAGGATGTATTTACATTTGCGGAAGAATACCGTAAGTTTATATCTTCCTGCAAGACTGAGCGCGAGTGTGCAGCGGAATTATACCGGCAGGCAAAGGAAACCGGATTTGCAGATCTGAGTGAAAAGATCGCGCAGAATACAAAATTAAAAGCAGGAGACCGCATTGTTGCCAATAATATGGGAAAAGGTCTCGCTCTGTTTGTGATCGGTGAAAAAGACATCGAGGAAGGAATGAACATTCTCGGCGCACATATTGATTCCCCACGTATGGATTTAAAACAGGTACCGTTATATGAAGATACGGAGATGGCACTGTTAGATACGCATTATTATGGAGGTGTGAAGAAATACCAGTGGGTGACACTTCCACTTGCACTGCACGGTGTAATCTGTAAAAAAGACGGTACAACGGTTACGGTCAATATCGGAGAAAAACCGGAAGATCCTGTTTTTGGCGTGAGTGATCTGCTGATTCATTTAGCGGGAGAACAGATGGAGAAAAAGGCATCCAAGGTGATCGAAGGAGAAAACCTTGATCTGCTGGTCGGAAGTATTCCGGCAGCAAGTGATGATGAAAAAGAGAAAAAAGAGATGAAAGACCGCGTAAAGGCAAATATTTTAAATATTCTGTCCAAAGAGTACGGTGTGGACGAGGAAGATTTTCTGTCTGCGGAGATTGAAGTTGTTCCGGCAGGGGCTGCCAGAGATTACGGCTTTGACCGCAGCATGATCATGGGATACGGACATGACGACAGAGTGTGTGCTTATCCGTCTTTTGCGGCAATGCTTGAGATTGAAAAGCCACAGCATACCAGCGTATGTCTTCTGGTAGACAAAGAGGAGATCGGAAGTGTCGGTGCATCCGGCATGCAGTCCCATTTCTTTGAGGACAGTGTGGCAGAGATCATCAATCTGCTTGGGGAATACAGCGAATTGAAAGTGCGCAGAGCGCTGCATAATTCCAGAGTGCTTTCTTCCGATGTATCTGCGGCATTTGATCCGAATTATCCGTCTGTGATGGAAAAACGTAACTGTGCTTACTTTGGAAAGGGACTTGTCCTGAACAAATATACAGGAGCCAGAGGAAAATCAGGTTCCAATGATGCAAATGCAGAGTATATTGCAAGACTGCGCAGAATTTTTGATGATAATGATGTATCGTTCCAGACATCAGAACTTGGAAAAGTAGATCAGGGAGGCGGCGGAACCATCGCATATATTCTTGCAAATTATGGCATGAATGTTATTGACAGCGGAGTTGCCGTACTGAATATGCATGCACCATGGGAAATCATCAGCAAAGTGGATCTGTATGAGGCATTGTACGGCTATGTGGCTTTCCTGAAGGAGGCATAATGGATCAGTGGCTTGAAGAAATCAGGGCGGCATTGCCTGAGCTGGTCGTATATCAGCAGGAACCGATGAAAAAACACACGACATTTCGCGTGGGAGGTCCTGCGGATCTTTACGTGTGTCCAAAGAAACAGGAACTTCCGGTAATTCTTGGCCTGGCGAAAAAGAAAGGGCTTGCAGTGACAGTGATCGGAAACGGAAGTAATCTTCTGGTTGGAGACAAAGGAATCCGTGGACTTGTTATTGAAGTCGGGGCACAGATGAATGCGGTGGAAGTGCAGGGAAATATCCTGCGTGCGCAGGCAGGTGCCCTGCTTTCCCAGGTGGCTGCAAAAGCGGCAGGTGCCGGTCTGGGCGGCATGGAATTTGCTGCCGGAATTCCGGGAAGCATGGGCGGTGCAGTGACCATGAATGCGGGTGCCTATGGCGGAGAAATGAAAGATGTCATCCGGCAGGTGACAGTGCTTACCCCGGAGTGTGAGCAAAAGGTACTCTCACGGGAGGAACTGAATCTGTCCTACCGGCACAGCTGTATTCCCAAGAATCATTTTCTGGTACTGGAGGCAGAGTTGTCCCTGACGCCGGCACCGGAGCAGGAGATCCGTGCAAAGATGGCAGAACTCAGGGAAAAACGTGTGGAGAAGCAGCCGCTGGAGTATCCAAGTGCAGGCAGTACGTTTAAGCGTCCGGAAGGCTATTTTGCAGGAAAACTGATTATGGATGCCGGGCTGAGAGGCTATGCAGTGGGGGATGCCCAGGTTTCCGAAAAACACTGCGGATTTGTGATAAACAGAGGAAATGCCACCGCAGCAGAGATTTTGCAGCTGATGAAAGATGTACAGGAACGTGTGAAAAAACAGTCTGGTGTGACACTTGAACCGGAAGTGAAAATGATAGGAGAGTTCTAGATGAGATTTGTAATTGTGACGGGCATGTCAGGAGCCGGAAAAAGTACAGCAATGAAAATGATGGAAGATATGGGATTCTTTTGTATCGATAATCTTCCGATTCCGCTTCTGGATAAACTTGTGGATTTTGCAACAAATTTTGATACGCAGATGAAAAACGTGGCGATCGGAATTGATGCGCGGAGCGGTGAAAATCTGGATAAAGTGCAGGATATGCTGGAAATTTTAAAAAGTAAGGATGTCCAGTATGAAGTGCTGTTTCTGGATGCAGAGGATACGGTTCTTGTAAAACGCTATAAAGAGACCCGAAGAAGCCATCCGCTGGCACAGGGAGAGCGTGTGGATAAGGGAATCATGCGGGAACGTCAGAAAATGGAATTTCTGAAAAAAGAAGCGGATTATATTATCGACACCAGCCGTCTGCTTACGAGAGAATTAAAAACAGAACTGGAAAAGATCTTTGTGCAGGATGAAGAATTTAACAGCATGTATGTTACGATCCTTTCTTTTGGATTCAAGTATGGAATTCCGGCAGATTCTGATATCGTCATGGATGTGCGGTTTCTGCCAAATCCGTATTATGTGGAAGAACTTCGTCCGAAGACAGGAAATGATGTGGAAATCCAGCAGTATGTCATGAAATATGATGAGGCAAAGATCTTTTTAAACAAGCTGGAAGATATGGTGACATTTCTGATTCCACACTATATTTCCGAGGGCAAGAATCAGCTGGTAATTTCCATTGGATGTACCGGAGGAAAACATCGTTCCGTCACACTTGCCAATGAATTGTACAAGCGTCTGAGTCAGAAAAAAAACCGGGAATACGGATTGAAAATTGAACATCGCGATATCGGGAAAGATGCGCTGAGAGGAAAATAGGATGTCGTTTTCGAGTGAAGTAAAAGAGGAACTGGCAAAACAGTTCGGACGGAGCAGACATTGCCAGATCGCAGAACTGGCAGGAATACTGGAACTGGAAGGCATGCTGGATGAAGAGGGAAAGCTTGTAGTTTCCAACGAAAATTCTTTGCTGCAGACAAAATACGGTCTGCTGTTGCAAAAAATATTTGGAGAGAAACAGGAGATTTTACAGATCATGCAGACGCTGCACTGGGATCAGGAACCGTACCGGTCCCGGAAAATAAATCACCGGAGAGCGGATGGGATGCTGGTGCAGCAGACATGCTGTAAGAGAGCATTTATCCGTGGAGCATTTATGGCAGCGGGATCGATCAGTGATCCGAATAAATCCTATCATTTTGAAATTGTCTGCCATACGCTTGAACAGGCACAGCAGCTGAAAGAACTGATGGAATTTTTTGAGACGGAGCCTAAGATTGTAGAACGCAAAGAGCGTATGGTGGTTTACCTGAAAGAAGGTTCACAGATTGTGGATCTGCTGAATGTCATGGAAGCTTATGTATCTTTGATGAATCTGGAAAATGTAAGGATTTTAAAGGAGATGCGCAATTCTGTGAACCGCAAGGTAAACTGTGAGACTGCAAATATCAACAAAACGGTGAATGCAGCAGTGAAACAAATGGAAGATATCAAGAGGATCCGGGATACCATAGGGTTTGACAACATTCCAGAACCGCTGGCGGAGATTGCACAGGCACGTCTGGATTATCCCGAGGCAACTTTAAAGGAACTGGGAACTTATCTTGATCCACCGGTCGGAAAATCGGGAGTGAATCACAGATTACGGAAACTTGCCGCAATTGCGGAAAATCTTATATAAAGGGGAACTACGTATGAGCCAGAAACTGTTATTTATTTTTAATCCGCATGCAGGAAAAGGACAGATTAAAAATCATCTTGTAGATATTGTGGACATGATGGTGAAGGCAGGATTTGACGTGACAATTTATACCACACAGGCACAGGCAGATGCGACGCGCAAGGTGGTGGAAGAGGGTGCGGGATATGACCGTATTGTCTGCAGCGGGGGTGACGGAACACTTGATGAAGTGATGACCGGGCTGATGCAGGCGAAGCTGCATATTCCGATTGGATATATTCCTACCGGAAGTACAAACGACTTTGCCAATTCTCTTGGAATTCCGAAGGAGATGCTAAAGGCAGCGGAACGCGCGGTTGGACAAAACAGATTTCCATGTGATATCGGAGATTTCAATTCAGATACCTTTGTCTATGTAGCAGCGTTTGGTCTGTTTACAGAGGTTTCCTATAAGACATCCCAGCAGCTGAAAAATATTTTCGGGCACGTGGCGTATATTATGGAGGGTGTCAAACAGCTTCGGGACATTCCATCGTTCCGTATGCAGGTGGAATATGACGGAAAAGTGTTTCAGGATGAATTTATATACGGAATGGTTACCAATTCCGTTTCTGTCGGGGGCTTTAAGGGAATGACCGGAAATGATGTAAAACTTGATGACGGTCTGTTTGAAGTGACTTTGATCCGCAATCCGAAGAATCCGATTGAGCTGAATGAAATCCTTGCCTGCCTGACAAATATGATTGATGATTCGGATCTGATTTATTCGTTTAAAACCGATGCCGTACACATTACGGCGAAGGAAGAAGTACCGTGGACACTCGATGGTGAATTCGGCGGAGCACACCGGGAAGTAGTCATCCGAAATTTGAAGCAGAGAGTTGAAATATTTTGTTAAAAAATTAACTTTATTTTTTGGGAAAAGTGTACTATAATCTAGGTAACTTATGATTAGGAGGAAATACAAATGTTAGTATCTGCAACAGAAATGCTCAAAAAAGCAAAAGCAGGCCACTATGCAGTTGGTCAGTTCAATATCAATAATCTGGAGTGGACAAAGTCCATTCTTCTTACCGCACAGGAATTAAAGAGTCCTGTAATCCTTGGTGTATCTGAGGGTGCTGGTAAGTACATGACAGGTTTCAAGACCGTAGCAGCTATGGTTAAGGCTATGGACGAGGAACTCGGAATCACAGTTCCTGTAGCACTTCATCTGGATCATGGAACATACGAAGGATGCTACAAATGTATTAAAGCCGGATTCACATCCATCATGTTCGACGGATCTCATTATCCATTTGAGGAGAACCTTGCAAAGTCTACAGAATTAGTAAATGTAGCACACAACTTAGGACTTTCTATCGAGTGTGAAGTTGGTTCCATCGGTGGAGAAGAAGACGGTGTTGTTGGTATGGGTGAGTGCGCAGATCCGGACGAGTGCAAGACAATCGCTGATCTTGGTGTTGATATGCTTGCTGCCGGTATCGGTAACATTCATGGAAAATATCCTGCAAACTGGAAGGGATTAAGCTTCGAGACTCTCGATGCAATCCAGGCTAAGACCGGTGTTATGCCATTGGTTCTTCACGGGGGTACAGGTATCCCGGCTGATATGATCAAGAAAGCAATCTCTCTTGGTGTATCTAAGATCAATGTTAATACAGAGTGCCAGTTATCTTTCGCAGATGCTACACGTAAATACATTGAGGCTGGTAAGGACTTAGAGGGCAAGGGATTTGATCCTCGTAAGCTTCTTGCTCCTGGTGCAGATGCAATCAAAGCTACTGTTAAGGAGAAAATGGAACTGTTCGGTTCTGTTGGAAAAGCTGAATAATAGAACATGTACAAAAGGAAGTGCCGCATGACACTTCCTTTTTTCATTTCATAGGAAAAAGGCTGGTATGCCTCATACAAAGAAATTAGAAAATGTACCTGTTTTGTAGTAGAACTGGAAGAAGTAGACAAAAAAGAAGTAGATTTTGATAGAAAAACGTCAAAATGTATAAATTATAAAAATATTCTAAAAAGAGGTTGCATTTTGTGTTGGAAAGAGGTATCTTAGTTTCAGATTAAACATGAGTTAAGAACGAGGGCGTTCCAATATAGCTATTGGAATGCCCTTTTTTAGTAAAATGACTTATGTTTGGTAAATAAGTGTACAATCAGGGGATTTGATTGTGAAAAGAAAGGATGTTGTAAAAAATGAGTGATTATTTTAACGTTGCAGACATTTTTGGCGAGAACGTATTCAATGACACGGTCATGCAGGAACGTCTTCCAAAAAAAGTTTACAAGAAACTCCATGAAGTCATGGATGAGGGAAAAGAACTTGATCTTGAGACCGCAGACGTCATCGCACATGAGATGAAGGAGTGGGCTATCGAGAAAGGTGCTACCCATTATACCCACTGGTTTCAGCCATTGACCGGTGTGACTGCAGAGAAACACGATTCCTTTATTACTGCGCCAATGCCAAATGGCAAGGTTCTGATGAGCTTTTCCGGTAAAGAACTGATCAAGGGCGAGCCGGATGCATCTTCCTTCCCATCAGGCGGACTTCGTGCGACATTTGAGGCAAGAGGATATACAGCATGGGATTGTACATCACCTGCTTTCGTTCGTCAGGACGCAGCAGGAGCCACTCTTTGTATTCCAACTGCTTTCTGTTCTTACACAGGAGAGGCACTGGATCAGAAGACACCACTTCTTCGTTCCATGGAAGCAATCGATACACAGTCTATCCGTCTGTTAAGACTGTTTGGAAATACGACATCAAAGAAAGTTACCCCTTCCGTTGGACCGGAGCAGGAGTACTTCATTGTAGATCGTCAGAAGTATTTACAGCGTAAGGATCTGATCTTTACCGGACGTACTCTTTTCGGGGCAATGCCTCCAAAGGGACAGGAGATGGACGATCACTATTTCGGAGCAATCCGCGAGAGAATTGCAGCCTACATGAAGGATGTCAACAAAGAACTCTGGAAACTTGGCGTAGCTGCAAAGACACAGCATAACGAAGTAGCTCCGGCACAGCATGAGCTGGCACCAATTTATGCAGAGTGTAACGTAGCAGTTGATCACAACCAGATTATTATGGAAACCTTAAAGAAGGTTGCCGGACGTCACGGTTTACAGTGTCTGCTTCATGAGAAACCATTCGCAGGTGTCAACGGTTCCGGAAAACATAACAACTGGTCCATCACCACAGATGACGGCATCAACCTTCTTGAGCCGGGCAAAACACCGCACGAGAACATTCAGTTCCTGCTTGTGTTAAGCTGCGTCCTGAAAGCTGTTGATGTTCACGCAGATCTGCTCCGTGAGTCCGCAGCCGATCCGGGAAACGATCACAGACTGGGAGCCAACGAGGCACCGCCGGCCATCATTTCCGTATTCCTTGGCGAGCAGCTGGAGGACGTTGTTGAGCAGCTGATCAGCACCGGAAATGCAACCAAGAGTAAAAAAGAGGGCGTTCTGGAGACTGGTGTTAAGACGCTTCCGGATCTCAAGAAAGACGCTACCGACCGTAACAGAACCTCACCGTTCGCCTTCACCGGAAACAAATTCGAGTTCCGTATGGTTGGTTCCCGTGACTCCGTTGCAGCTCCGAACATCGTACTGAACACCATCGTTGCAGAAGCATTCCGCGATGCATGCGATGTACTGGAAGGCGCTGAAAACTTTGAGGACGCTGTCCATGATCTGATCAAGAAGAACTTAAGTGAGCATCAGAGAATCATCTTCAATGGCGACGGATATGCAGATGAGTGGTTAGCTGAGGCAGAGAGAAGAGGACTTCCGAACATCAAATCCATGGTGTACGCAATCCCGGCACTGACCACTGATACCGCAATCAAACTGTTCGGCGATTTCAAAGTATTCACCGAGGCAGAGCTGGTATCCCGTGCAGAAGTTAAATTCGAGAACTATGCAAAGACCATCAACATCGAAGCAAAGACCATGATCGACATGGCAAGTAAACAGATCATCCCGGCAGTCATCAAATATGCGACTTCCCTGGCTGGATCCATCAACACCATCATCGCAGCAGGTGTTACGGCAGTTGGTGTACAGAAGAATCTGCTGAACGAGACAAGTGCACTGCTTGAGGAAACCCAGAAAGCACTCGATGAGCTGATCGCAATCGAGAATGCAGGATGCGAGATGGAAGATGGCGAAGCAAAAGCAAAATACTACTACGAGAAAGTTGCTCCGGCTATGGAGGCACTCCGTGCACCGGTTGACAAACTGGAAATGATCGTAGACAAAGAGATGTGGCCGATGCCGTCCTACGGCGATCTGATGTTTGAGGTTTAACCCTAGTAGACAAGAAGTCTCCCACTTCTAAAGCGGTGGGATGAATTGTTAAAAGAAACATAACGGCAGTGGCGGGCGGAGAGAAATCGGTATCCTCCACTGACATGAGGCAAGTCACAGTCGAACTATTTTCGACATGTCAGACTCCGTGAAAATACCGACTGTGAGGTGAAACAAGAATAAAAGAGGAGAAACAATGATACAGACACCAATTCAGAAACTGGAATTTCCAAACGACAGAGGCGTCCGCCTGTACTGCAAGCGGGAGGATCTTCTTCCGTTTTCCTTAGGCGGAAACAAAGTCCGCATCGGACGTGCTTTTTTCCAGGATATGCAGGAGAAAAACAAAGACTGCATGATCATCTACGGAAACAGCAGATCCAACCTCTGCCGCGTGCTGGCCAATCTGTGCTGTGCCGAGAAAATTCCATGCTATATGATCTGTTCTTCCGAAGAAAACGAGGAACAACCGATCGAAACCAACAACAGCCGTCTGATGAAATGGCTCGGAGCCGAAGTCAATCCGTGCAGAAAAACAGAGATTGCACAGACCGTCGAGCAGACGATGAACCGTTTGACAGAAGAGGGATATCACCCATATTATATTTTCGGGGATAAATTCGGAACGGGCAATGAAGGCACACCGGTACAGGCCTACGTGGACGGCTACCGCGAGATTCTTGCGTGGGAGAAAGAACAGAACATTTCTTTTTCTCATATCTTTGCAGCATCCGGAACCGGCTCGACCCAGTGCGGCCTGGTAAGCGGAAAACTGCTCGAGCAGGGAACGGAGCAGATCATCGGCCTTTCGATTTCATCCCGCGAGTACGACCGAGCCATCCGCATCATGGAGAGCGGCATTTCCGATTATTTTGCGAAGAATCATCTCGTGCTGCCGGAAGGATGGGAGAGTGAACTTCATCTGGAAATGGGATACCGCCAGGGCGGATACGGCCAGTACGATGAGCGGATTTTACAGGTGATCCGGGAAGAGTTCTGCCGGAACGGCCTTCCGCTGGATCCGACGTACACCGGAAAGGCATTCTGGGGAATGAAGCAGTACATAGAAGAACATCAGTTACAGGACTGCGATGTGCTTTTTATCCATACCGGAGGCACGCCGCTGTTCTATGACTGCATTCTGAACGATACCGATGGAGGAAAAAAATGAAACTGATTTCAATAGTCATCCCATGCTACAATTCCGAGGCAACGATCCGGAAAGTTGTAGAGATGGTGATGGAAGAATTCAAGAAAATGGACGGATATGACTGCGAATTTGTCCTGGTGAACGACGGTTCCCCGAAAGACAATACGTATGGGGAGATCAAGAAGCTCGGTGAGCAGTATCAGAATGTCAAGGGCATCAACCTGCTGCGCAATTTCGGCCAGCACAATGCGCTGATGGCGGCACTCCACTACACCGAAGGAGATTTTATTCTCGGCATGGACGATGACATGCAGACACATCCGTCCCAGATCAGCAAACTGATCCACAAGATGGAAGAAGGATACGATCTGGTTTACGGCTGCTATCCGAAACGGAAAAATTCGTTCCTGAAAAATGTCACCAGCAAACTGAACGAAGTTTCCTCCCGGATTCTTCTCGGACGGCCAAAAGACATCGTTTCCAGCAATTTCTGGATGATTACCCGCCAGATCAAGGACGAGGTGGTAAAATACGACAGCTTCAATCCCTATATTGACGGCATTTTCTACCGCACGACACACAAAATCGGAAATGTAGAGGTGGAGCATTTCAAACGTGCAGTGGGAACTTCCAACTATACGTTAAAGAAATTGATCAAATTGTGGCTTGCCTACTGGAACTATTCTGTAATTCCGCTTCGCATATCGTCCGTTCTCGGCGGAGTTTCTGCAACCG
>ENA-OOWH01001885-OOWH01001885.1-human-gut-metagenome-genome-assembly--contig:-NODE-1885-length-10753-cov-3.977099_pt1 | contig 10753 bp, 13 predicted proteins | sample MGYA00241576_ERZ501321 | MGnify/ENA primary metagenome ERZ501321 (study PRJEB25962, sample SAMEA2042733) | human gut metagenome | biome: human gut; feature: human-associated habitat; material: faeces... | reverse complement strand
AGCATCAGCAGGCGGTCACGGATGGGCGGCACAAGGGGCAGCGTCCGCAGGCTGGACTTCGTTTTTGCACGGTCAGCCTGCACCAGAACCTTTTTTCCGTCGATGGATGCCTGCGTGACGATGTGCTTGATCTCCAGCGTGTTGGCTTCAAAGTCGATGGCATCCCATTTCAGACCCAGCACCTCGCTGCGGCGCAGACCGTAGAAGGATGCCAGCAGAACCGGAATCTCTAACTTGGTGCCCTCTGCGACCTCCGTCAAAGCATGAATCTCTTCGGCGCTGTAATAGCTGCCTTTGAACTCATTCTTCTTAGGACGCTCGACCTTATCTGCTGGGTTGGTGGGGATCAGGTCGATCTTCACCGCATACTTCAACGCCTTGTGGATGTTTGCATGATAATGGATCACGGAATTTGCCTTGACCCGTTCAAGCTGCTTGGTGTAGAAGTCCTGCAAGTCGGTGGCTTTCAGGTCTACCAGCTTGATATTGCGCTTTCGGAAATAGGGAACGATCACACGCTCCACCATTCCCTGATAGCTGGCATAGGTCGTGATTTGGATAGTGCTTTTCGTGACTTCCAGCCATTTCAGCATGAAGTCCGAAAAGAGAATGTCATCGTCTAAGCGGATCTCCGCAGGTGCGGTGGGAACCATGAAGTTCCGCCGACGTTCCTGCAAAAGAGCCTCGGCTTTCTTCTTATTCCTCTTGACGGACAGACCGGTGGCTTCCCACTTGGTCTTTCGCTTTCCAGCTGCGTCCTTGTAACTCAGAACGATGTAATAGAAGTCATTTTTTTCTTGCAGATGCCCTGCTACCATAGTGTTACCTCCTGTCTTTGCATCCACTTGAATATGTAACTTCTGCCGCTGACACCATCAGTGTACCCAACGGCAGGAGAGAATGCAAGGATGTCACGCCCGGATGGTGTGACCGGGTGCGAATCCGATGAGATAAGTCAAAAGATGTGCCTTGGGGATACGGTAGGAGCGTCCGACCTTCAAATGCTGGACGCTCCCTTTTTTCAGAATCGCATACCCGGTTTTTGTGCTGACGCTCAATATCTCGCACATCTGGTCGATGTTCAGCACGTCCGGGTAATCCCGGAGCATCACACGGTACGCATCACGGGGATTCAAATTTTCCTCACCCAAACAGATTCCCCCCTCTATAATGGAGTGTAGAGCATAACTTTATGATAGGATTTCAGCGAGATCAAGACTTGAAACAACGCCCTTCTCGATCTCCTGCATTTCATCCTGCGTAAGCCGCCCTAGGAAACGCTGTATGCGGCTTTTGTCTATCGTGAAGATCTGTTCCAACTGAACCACAGACGGCTTCTCAAAGGCTGTATTGTGGGCTATCAGAACGTGTGTGGGCTGGTATTTCTTTTTCTCGGTGCGGGAAGTCACTGTTGCCACGATAAGGGTAGGCGCATAGCGATTTCCCACATCGTTTTGCAGAACCACCACAGGGCGGCTGCCGCCCTGCTCGGAGCCGATGTGCGGGTCCATGTCTGCATAGTAAATGTCCCCTCTGAGGTATTTCCAGTCTTTTGGTATGATAGCTATCAGACCTCCTATCCTTCTATATGTAGCAAAAGCCGCCCGTTTTTGGCAGGCGGCTCTTGCAGGAAAAAAGGAGTATGCCGATAAAAGCGAGAGCATCAACGTTTTACGGGAAGGCTCAGAGAACGGCTGGAGCCGTTGTAGATCTCCAGAATCTGCTTCATGTGTCGGTCGGCGGTGTTACCCGTATCCTTTCGTGCATTTTTGGTGATGGTTTTGGGGTGCACCGTGGAGAGCCGTGCGATCAGACGCTCCCGGCTATACTCATCCCGGTACATTGCCACAAAGCGGGTGACACCGTGGAGGATACCGGAGAGGAACGAATCGGAATCGCCCCACCATGCCTCCACAATGATCTTCAGGGCTTCCTGATAGATGTCAGAACCGTAGTTCTTGTAAATATAATAGGCAGAGCGGATGCAGTAGATCTTCCACTCGGCACGGATGCCATCCAGTGCAAAAGTGGCACCAGTTGCTTCAGTGGCGGCAACAAATGCACAGGCATCCTCATCTTCTGCCACGATGTCAGCACGAAGCCGCTCACCTGCGGTCAAATCGGTGGAAATGCCCGTCTGAACAGCAAACAAAAGGGCTTCATCCTTTTTGGAAAGGCCATGAAAGACCTTGCAGAGAATCGGGAGGTCATGACCGCCATTGCAGGCGATACGCGCTTCGATGGTGTTCTGGCCGTCAAAGACATGATAGCGACCATCACGGTAGCTGACTCTCGGTTCGTTGGCAACGTACTCCGAAAAGGTAGCAGAAATCTCCTCCACCTTTCTGGTGCGCAAAACACGCTGATATTCAGCGCAGGGGGTCAAGAGTGCGCTGTCAATGTAGCGCATCTCGCAAACACATTCGGGCAGCTTGGCAAGGTTCAGATTAGAAATCATCATAGCACTCTCTCCTTTATCGTCTGAAGATAGGCTGAAGTGTCATCAATCAGAGAAAGAATGGCACTTCGGCAGTTGTTGTCCTCAAAAACATCGGGATAGTCTTTAAATACGAGATTCCAGCGGCGGATAAAATCCTCCTTTGCGCCCTGAACTTCGCACATCATAATCGAGCCGTTTGCAACGGTCGCTTTATGGTGGCGGTTGTCAATGGATTGCTGTAGTCGTTTTCGATCTTCGTCTGTAAGACAGCGTTTGTGACCTTGGATACTCCTTTTGAAATCCGGGGGCGAATTGCTTACGGGGGTGATCTCGCCCTCGGTATGGACTTTGCTGGACACTGGCACATCATCGGCATCGACCTTTTCGGGCTTCGGTGGTTTGCTTTTTGCCTGCCGCTCCTGTTTGGGTTTGCGCAGTTCTTCGATGATTGCCGGGATTTCTTCTTTTGGCATTTTAGCCAGAGCGGTGATCTCGGCATCGGTTGCCTTGATATGCCCTGACAATATTTCCTCCATTGCACCGGGAACAGCAGTTTCGGCTGCGTCTACCCCTTTGGCGTATCTTTCGGCTCTCCGTACAGTAGAAGGAGCAACACCGTTTCGTTTTGCGATTTTTTCGCACGTTCTGGAAGCCAATTCAATGTGTTCATTTTGAACACATTGTTTTAGGCCGTTTTGATTTCCAATGGGTGCGCCAATGGAGAGCTTTTCATTCTCATAGGCTTTTCCCATCAAGAATTTTCGACGTTCCGGGTCAAGATTTCTGCGCCCCAACTGATTCTGACAAATCCATGCCAGTGCAGCGTAACGGTCGGGCAACTGGATTTCCTTCACTTCAAAAGCGATCTCCGGGTGATGCTTGAGGATGCGATACCGGGAATGTCCATCCAGTATGTAACCCTTCCAGATGATGAGTGGGTTCAGAAGCCGCCGCTCCTGAATCATGTTTTGCTCTAAGATGTGTTCCTCCTCGGCGTTCAGCGGAGGGATCTTGCCCTGAAACTCCGGGTCGATCTTAAGCGCATTCAGATTCATCATCAAACCGTCCCTTCTTAAAGTAGGTGGATTTCGGGCTGGCGGGCTGGATGTAGTAGTCGTAGCCAAAGTTGGTCTGGCAGTAGGTGCAGGGTTCCTTGGTGAGCTGATAGGGGTCTGCACGGCGGACACGGATGCCACGCGTGTTCCGAAAGGCATTCAGGCAGCGGGGGCAGAGGGTGGTCAGGGTCGATTCGTCGGTCTTGTGGGTAAAAGTACGGCTCATAATCATTACCTCCGTGTCATCAGAATGAATATTCGATATGGAAAAAGCCCACTGCCTTGATTCAGAAAAATCCCGGTGGTGGGCTTTGAAGATTTTGTTTTAAGTGTCCCACCCTATTTGTCCTCGACGCCCGGTGGGTTTGGAATACACCTCGGTGAGGGGGACTGCCCCCTTCCTCTCATTGGCCTTTCAGCCACCCCGCCTTCTTTATGGCCGGGCCGCGAATTACGGAAGTTTCATTGTTTTGTCCGAGGGAATGATATTCAGTTTTCAAGGTACGTCTTACAGCTTCGGGCTTCTCCCCGTCTGGGGTGTTGCCCTTGCTGTGACCATAGTGTACCTGAAAATTGAATGCTTTTTTAGGACGTAACTGGTCCGCTTTTTTACTCTAAAACCGGACCTATCACGTCCGGTTTTGTGCAAAATTATGCATACTTGCGCTTTGTTTACTTTTACAATTTTCAAAAATGGGATTTTACTTTTTTCAAAGAAAAAAGCCCTTCCAGATAGCAACTCATTTGAGCCGACTATCCAGAAGGGCAGTCATGTGTAATTATAAATCGTCCGCAACGGCATCTAAGCTACGCGCGATACGATGCAATTTTGTACAGATTTTCTTCTTTAACAGTTCTTCTTCCTCAGAGGGGGACTTTCCCACAATCAAGTAGTCCAGCGTGGTACGAAAAGTCTCCTTGACCTCAACAAAAAGGTCAATCGACGGTGCTTCTTCCCCTCGTTCAATTCGACGGAGGTGACGGTCACTGATATTCAGTTTGATTGCCAACTCCTCCTGCGTCATGCCTTTGACCTTGCGCAGGTGCTGGATACGTTTGCCGGTGGCGTAAGAATCAAAGTACATAAGCCAGCCCTCCGAACCCAAAGTGCGGGTGTTCGCGCCAGCGATGCCACTCGTGCATGGGTTCAGAGGCTTTGCAGCCAAAGGGGGCTTGCGTTACAATTTTGGAAATCTTAAACATCTTCGTCCTCGCTTTCTGTCGTTAAAGGCATAGTGGGGGCGGAGTTGAAAGAAAAAACGGGCGACAAAAATCAGACCCGCGTCACCTCGCCGCCACGACTTAATAGCGAGATGCTCGAAATCTATTTTTGCCACCCTGCGCAGAGCGTTTTTCCTTTCGTTGATAGGAACGGAAAAATTGTCCCTATACTAATAATGACAAAAAATGCCCATTTGTATGGGTATTATGCGAAAACTTCACAGTTCTCTCGCAATTTCGCTAATGCAGCTTGAATGCTTTCATTTACACTGCCTCTTGTAACCCCCTCCAAGTGCGCGATTTCTTCTATTGTCTTATTATGGTGATAACGCTCGATCAGTCGTTTTATCTGTTTTTCAGAAAGCATCCGAAACGTATCACCAAGCTGCGTTAGCTGCCACCTCTTTTCCACTGTATCACAGGGGTCATTTAGAAAGTGCAGCACATCACATTCATATTGAGCATAAGGATTGTCCAAGGAGTGCTGTGCATGATAACGACACACTTGGCGCAAATGCGCTTTTTCGCGCCGAACCATTTCGTGCATGACTTCAAATATTTCTTGTGTCACCTCAATAAAGCAGTCTTGCTGGTGTGCATCGGGATAGTGGTCTTTCAAATTGATTTCTGGCATCGTGTTCCCTCCTTATACGAGCGGACAAGCGGTGTCGAGCCGAGATAATAATATAAATAAAGATGGCAATATGAGATTCGGCTTGCACTCTATCGAGGATGCCACGAAAATCATATTGCCACCCAAAGTCATTCTGCGAATACGTTACAAAGTCTGTGTATGTTGAACAGAGCATTTGTTTGGCTCATCGGCTATGGAGTCATCATCTTTCAAGGGGCGCTGTGCTTGATAGAGCCATCCAAAGCATTCGGGTGGCCACGCTTCCATGTCTTTTTTGATCATTTTCTGAATCAAAATTTTAGCGTATCTTTTTGTTGTTACATTCATATGTAGCATCCTCCATTTTATGCTGGCTGACCTTATTATAATGTGCAACAATCAGAGAAATTGCATCTGCAATTAAAGCTGCTGCTACACAACGGAACAAATTGCCTAAATAGATTATATCAAAAAGGCAGATTAAATTTATAACAATCAGTCGAATTCGAGACTTCTTTCTTAACGCACAAATTTCGTCAATTGAAAGATGAATGCACGCATTATTACTTGGAGAATTAAACCAAACAACCAAATCTGATATTATTAGAAATATCGTTGTGGCAAGTAACGAGAAGCGATTCGAAAGCCATAGACAGCAGATTTCCATACACAATGACAAAAACAAACAACGCATATATGAAGTGGCGTGGAAACCATTAGTACATGCTCTCAAAAACAAAAAACAGAATCCGAACACTATTGTTTGCACAAACCCAAAGAATAAGCCTCCTACCAGTATTAAAAGCGCCCAAGTTACCCAAGTGGTAAGCCGCTTTAACATACTATATACAAGCCATTCATAAGACTTGGGCTCTATAATGTTGAGAGCAATACATTTTAAAGCAAAACATTTTATTAATGAATCCATATACTCTTTCTTTCCATCGGTTGTTCGTTTTATTTATGATAGCATAAAATATGTGCATTATCTGCTTTTTTGTAACAAAAACGGTATTTTATGTCATGAAACACGAGAAAATGCTATTTCCCCTGTAAACTGAAACCATCCATCTTTATAAGACATGGCGTAATCACCGCTGTATTTTTTTAGGATAAGTTTGACATTTTCCAATCCAAAGCCATGCATCTCAGGCTCTTGTTTTGTTGTGGGGATGCTGTCATTTATAATTTCAACTGGAGCAGAGGTATTACGCACCGTAAAAAAAAATGTATCATTGGCCACTGCTGTAATCTGCACTATTTTCTTTCCGTTAAGTTTTTGACACGCTTCAATTGCGTTGTCTATCAGATTGGATAATAACACTACCATATCGGCTGCATCCAATGAAATCTTTGATAAATCATTTACCTCAAAGTCCATTTCAACACCCACGCTTTCAGCAAATGAAGCCTTTGTATTAAATAGCGCATCTAAGATTGGATGGTGTGTGTTAACTAAAAGCAACCGTTCTGACTGAAATTCTTTAACGGAAACAATATACGCCTCTGCTGCGGTGTATTCATGCGTTTGCAGAAGATTATCAAGTACATTGATATGCGCACGAAAATCATGAACTTTTTTTCGTTGTGCGGCATATAGATTGCTTGCTGCTTCCATGTTTTTGATTTGAATTTGAAGTTGCTGATCTAAAGCTAATAATCGTTCCCTTGTTCTTGCAGCCTGCTCTATTTGTTCCAGCAAAAAAAGGACGGCAATATTTGCAATAAAAATCACAATGCAACAGACGGCAATCATTCCATCACTGAGAGGCCGAGCGCTGGATGCATAAAGAAGCACAATAAGCATCAAAAAAGAAGAAAAAGGATACAAAAAATACAGGCTCAATTGAGAAATCCCTAAAGTAGAAGCCTCACGTGAAGATGGTTTTACCCACGAAAATTTCCGAAAAGCGAGAACGATTGTTAACTCAGATGAGTAATACAAAGCGGAGTAAATAACAAACGGAACTTGCGCATAGCCGAATTTGTTTCCTTCAATTCCATAAAGCGTAGACACAAGCATTCCCATTCCCATTGAAAGTGCATAATTTAATAAGTACTCTATCGTAACAAGAAAGAAAATATAAATCGATGTTATTTCTTGATATAAAATTCGTGCCAAGAAAAAGCTCGTTACAAGCACAATAATGATTTTTGTGCTTTGTTCGCCAGAAAACAGCAGACGGTTTAAGAACAATCCGCCAAACGAAAGCAAAACAAATGTAAGCAGAACGCCCCAAAAACGCACTCCTGTCCAACGACGTGTTGCAAAAGCATCCAAAAAGAAAACCATGCAGAGAATATCAATCAATGTAAATGCAAGACTCAACAAATACTCCATTTGTTTTCTCCTCTCCAAAGAAGATATTTTTTCTTTAATTCCGCCCGATTCTTTTCGCTGGGTGTCAACACAATTCCTCCTGCAAGTTGAATTCGATTGTGTTGAAAGATTTCAATGTATTCCATATTAACCAGATAGCTCTTTTGTATTCTTAAAAAGCCCAACATCTCCATTCTTTTCTCCATGTTGGTCATACTTTCATAGAAGCGATAAGTGGCATGACCGTTATGCACCAAATGCATCACAATAATTCGCCCCTCTGATTCAAGGTATAGAATATCGTGAATCGGGATATCAATACTCTCAGCGTTGATTTTGATTGTAACAACTTTACGACATTTTAACATTTCTTGAACAGCAAGATCAAAAAACTCTACCAAACGAATTGAAATATCCGATTTTAATAGGTAACGGAACGCCTTGACCTCATATCCTTCGGGCGCATATTGAATAAAATTTGTTACAAAAATAATGACGGCTCTCGGTTGAACGAGTCGCAAATTTTTAGCCAATGTAATTCCATTCATGCCAGGCATATCAATGTCCAAAAAGGCAATGTCAATAATTTCCAGAACATTCACACATTCAGGCTGCGTATATGAATATAGTTTGGCCGAAATGCATTTTTCTTGGCATCGCGTCTGTAGCATTGTTGTTATCGTATTAACGGCATTTTCATTATCATCACATACCAAAATATTCATCTGTTTTTCCCTCCAACGAACATGGGCCAAACCGGATTCTGAACATAGCATAACTTTCCTACCCCCTACAAGTCAATCGAAGTTCAATATAATCGAACATTATATGTAGTATAGTACGATTATATTGAAATTTCAAATAGTACACTTTATATAGGATAGGAGTGTACTGGAATGGAGCATTATTTAGGAGAAAAGCTAAAAAAGCTGAGAGAAAGTCGTGGCTGGACGCAGGCGGACTTGGCTAAACGGTTAAATAAGGCTGTATCCACGGTCAGTGGATATGAAAGTGATGCACATGCCATTCCGCTGGATGTTCTTGCAAGTGTTTCGTCCTTATTCAGTGTTTCAACAGATGAACTCCTCGGACTGGATGCGCCAGAACTGTTGTCTCTTTCAGGACTGACGGAAGATCAAAAGAAAACGTTGGTAAAGCTACGGGATGAATTCTTAGCACCAAGTCAACAGGGAAATGACCTTTCTCCACAACAAATGGAGATTTTGCATGATGTTATAAAAGCCTTTGGCTGATAGCTGGCTTACGATATGGCGCGAGTACGCGGCAATCATCCGTTCTGATATGTCCCCCGATGCTGGAAGTCCAGTGTTGGGGGACATATCGTTATATATGAATCCAACTTCGTTACAAATTTTCTCCATTTTGCTACAAAATTGTGGACTTTGATTAACTCTTGTGCTTTGATATAATCAATAGTTGTAATAAAATTTGAACTGGAGCCTGACACCGTTCCGTCGGACACCACCCCCGATGCGGACGCTGCTATGAGCGAAACCGATATCGCAGCGGATGCGATTGAAGAAGATACGCTCGTTATGCCTGAATACGATGCAGTGCTGGATGATGTTATCTCTGAAATTGCTCCAGAGGCAGAGATCGTAGATTCGGTTGAATCTGATGATATTTATCCGGCGTGTGACCATAATTATGTTACGTCGCCCGTTGGAAGTCCTCGTGATGTGTATAATTCTTCTATCGGAATGCATGGAAAGGCTCAGGATTACATCCACCGTTGCACCAAGTGCGGTGAATATTACTACACTACAGAATACCGCTGGCACAGCTAAAACTATCTGTAAAAACAGGTAGAACTTCTCTTAAAATACAAATCGAAAATCATTTCTCTGCCTGCCTATGGGTAATTTGTGGGCAGGCAGGGTGTTTTCGTTTCTGCAGCGAGGATGCCTTATGAAAATCAAAGAAAGTCCATCTATCATTCTGGCGTTTCATGGGATGCTTGGCCGCAAGAAGCAGACCAGCCTATTGCTGCTTTTGCTGACACTGGTTTTCTCGTTCCTGACGGCGGCGGTGATCTACTCCGTCAGCTCTGCACAGGTATTGCAGGACACCCGCTGTGAGTTATATGGCGAATGGCAGTACCTGCGTTTGTCGGATACTGCTGCGGATGCCGCACAGGTACAAGGCGCCTTGCCTGCATCCGCACAGGTCAGCACAGTGATCCAAAACGGAATCGTTCTCGGTGCAGACGATGGTGTGGCGGGTGGTATCGGAACGGCAGACGATACCTTTGCACAGCTGGGACGTATCGTGCCGATCAGCGGTGATTTTCCCACGCAGTCCGATGAGATTGCCATGACAACGACACTGCTGGATGCGCTGGGCTGCTCCTATGACGTAGGGCAGACGGTCACGCTGAAGGTCGCTGCCAATGATTACGACCCGCTGGCAGGCTCCGGCGCAGTGATGGAAAAAGCCTATACCCTGTGCGGTGTTTTGCCTGCCTATGATGTTTATTGGAATCTGAACGGCAATCTGACCGTCAGCAGCATTGTGACAGAGCCGCTTGCCTTGGACGGGCAAAAGTTCCAGACATTTTATTATTTGAATGCAGCCGCACCCGTGACCGCTTCGACCGACCCTGCTTTAGTGGCAAACGAGTATGCCTACCCACAGGAGGATACCGTTTCATCTTCTTTGCGCTTTTTACTGGTCGCAGCGATTCTGGTCAGCTTTTTTGCAGTGGCGCAGTATTTCCTGATCGTTCTGCACAAGCGTGTACATACCATCAATACCTTCCTGACGCTGGGGGCTAAGAATCGGGATCTCCGTCTCATGTGCCTGTGGGAGGCGCTTTTTGCCGGGCTTGCAGCAGTTGCTGCTGGGTTTGCACTGGGCTGCGGTGCTGCGGCAGTCGGTCTGGGGTTGCAGAAGCACCTTTCGTTCTTAGTGGTTCCCGCTGCATCTCTTGTGCCGCTGGCGGTGCTGTTTCTGCTCTCCGTACTGCTGGGCGCACTTTTGCCTGCGGTGCTGGTTCGCCCGCAGATCACAAAACCCAAAGAGAAGCCTGCAAAAAAATTTCACTTGGCACAGCTGCCGCTTGCACCGCAGATCGGTGTCGGCTG
>ENA-OOWH01001881-OOWH01001881.1-human-gut-metagenome-genome-assembly--contig:-NODE-1881-length-10780-cov-8.084103_pt1 | contig 10780 bp, 10 predicted proteins | sample MGYA00241576_ERZ501321 | MGnify/ENA primary metagenome ERZ501321 (study PRJEB25962, sample SAMEA2042733) | human gut metagenome | biome: human gut; feature: human-associated habitat; material: faeces... | reverse complement strand
GAGCACACGGTTCATACCCGTGGTGTCGAGAGTTCAAATCTCCCTTCCGCTACTGAAAAAGAATCTTGCAGATGCAGGATTCTTTTTTTGCGAGTAGCAAGAAAAAATCTGGCATCAGGAAAGAACTGCAGGTGAGAATTTCTTGTAAATTCCTTACCGACCTGTTTTCCTATTAAAAAATAGCTTATGGCTCCTGAAAAAGTCCAATCTCAGGCGGATAGTAACTAAAGATAAAAAACAGAATTGCAAGAATTACAAGGCAGGTAAGTAGCAGTCCATTGCGGTTGGCAAGTTTGCGGTTATCTTTCAGAAACCATCCGGTAAGAAAGACACCCAGAACACTGATGTAGAAAATTGCAATATCAATCGCCATGACAGAGAAGCCCAGCACACCGGTGTATGTGTAGAAGAGAATTGGAATCAATGCCAACCCAACCAGCATCCCAATGGAGAGTGCTACTGGAATCGGACTTTGTTCCGGCAGTTTGAAAAAGAGAAAAAGCACAAGAACCAGCATTGGAAAGAAAAGAAGCTTCATGTGCTCCCAGGTGGATTCATTCCATGGTGCAAAAAGCCGTACGATGGAATTGTTACCGGACCATTCATAGACGAAATGTAATAGGGATCCAATCACAGACACAAAGAGAAAACCCCAGATAAAAAGTTTTTTAGAATTCATAAAAATACCTCCTGAAACTATAGTATGATGCAAAACAGGAAATAATATGAAAAAAGAAATCTATAAACAGCTATCAGAAAATACCTCCAGTGTGGTATAATGTCCGTAAGCATTGAGCAGTGCCAAAAACAAGAAAAATCCAGATTGGCTGCTTGCAGACAAAGCTGGATTTTCCTTGTTTTTGATAGGGCGAAAGCCCGAGAGCGGGAAGGTGCTTTGCAGCTTCCCGCGTGCACTGCGGAGCTGGACCGAGATAGGGCGGAAGCAGAGAGCCGGAAAGTTGAAAAGAAAAAAAGAAAGCAGGTAATCACATGCGAGTAGGAATGGGATATGATGTTCATAAATTAGTAGAAGGAAGAAAATTAATCATAGGCGGAGTGGAGATACCGCACAGTCTTGGCTTGCTGGGACATTCGGATGCAGATGTATTGTTACATGCCATCATGGATGCGTTGCTGGGGGCAGCGGCTTTAGGAGATATCGGAAAGCATTTTCCGGATACAGACCAGGCATATGAGGGGATTTCCAGTATAAAATTATTGGAAGAAGTGGGACAGCTTTTAGAGAAAGAGAATTATGTCATTGATAATATCGATGCTACGATTATTGCCCAGAAGCCAAAGATGCGTCCACACATTGAGAAGATGGAAGAAAATATTGCACAGGCATTGAAGATAGACGTCAGTCAGGTAAATGTAAAGGCAACCACAGAGGAAGGGCTTGGCTTTACCGGAAGCGAAGATGGAATCAGCTCCCAGGCAATCTGTGCTATCTCAAGTATCTATGAAAACAGCATAGCAGTGGGAGGCAGTGAACGAAATTGTGCAGGCTGCCCGGGATGCGGAAAATAACTTTTCTATTGACAAAATGGCAATTCGTGCATAAACTAGTAGCGTAAAAAGAATTTAAAAATGATTCAGAAATGAATTGATAAATGCAGTGAACGGAAAGAGTAGTATACATGCGTGAATAAAAGAGAGAGACTGTCATCGGCTGAAAGCAGTCTTGATTCCAAAGTATATGAAGTGCATCCGGAAGCAGTCCGGTGAAAGCAAGTAGCCAGGAACGAATAGCACACGTTACGTGTATTGAGGGAAAGCAGCAATGCTTTACTTAGAGTGGAACCGCGGAATAACTTCGTCTCTATATTCATATAGAGACGATTTTTTGCTTTATAGGAAATTGCTTTCCTGTAAAGTAAAAAATCGATCCGCGAGAAAAATTGCAGGCTTGCATGCATAAAGGAAAGAATCTATACAGTGAACAGGAGGCTGTAATCATGGGTTTTATAAAAGAATTAAAAGAGGAATTTGAGATTATCAAGGAGCGTGATCCGGCATTAAAATCTCCAATGGAGGTTTTGCTTTATCCGTCATTTCGTGTTATGCTTAGTTATAGGCGTGCACATAAGCATTACCTGAAGGGACATTTCTTCCGGGCGAGATATATTTCACAGAAAGCAGCAAGAAAAACCGGAATTGAGATACATCCGGGCGCAGTAATTGGAAAAGGATTCTTTATCGACCATGGTACCGGCGTTATCATCGGAGAGACATCAATTATCGGAGATAATGTAACCTTATATCAGGGTGTAACCCTGGGCGGAACCGGTAAGGAGACCGGAAAGCGTCATCCGACCTTAGAGGATAATGTAATGGTAAGTGCCGGAGCGAAAATCATCGGCTCCTTTACGGTAGGAGAGAATTCGAAAATCGGTGCCGGAAGTGTGGTAATTGAAGAGGTGCCGCCAAACTGTACCGTAGTAGGTGTTCCGGGACGAATCGTAAAACGTAACAATGTAAAAATTCCGCGCAGTGATATGGATCAGTGCAATCTGCCGGACCCGGTACAGGAAGACATCAATGTATTGCAGCGGGAAAATTCAGAATTATGCAACCGTATCATTGATATGGAAAAAGAGATAAAAGCATTAAAGCAGGAAGTAGAAAAGAATTAAATAAGTAATTCCAGGAACGATGGAGGATAACATGGAGAACAACGTAAAGATTTTTAATACCCTTACAAGAAAAGTAGAGACCTTTGTGCCAAACGAAGATGGAAAAGTGAAAATGTATACCTGCGGACCAACCGTATATCATTTTGCACATATCGGAAATCTGCGCAGCTATATTATGGAAGATGTATTAGAGAAAACACTTCGCTATGCAGGTTATGATGTAAAGCGTGTCATGAACATAACAGACGTAGGACATCTTTCCAGTGATGCAGATACCGGTGAGGATAAAATGTTAAAGGGCGCAAAGCGTGAGCACAAGACCGTTATGGAGATTGCAAAGTATTATACCGATGCATTCTTTTCCGATTGCTCCAAATTAAATATCAAACGTCCGGATGTGGTAGAGCCGGCAACCAATTGTATCCCGGAATTTATTCATATGATAGAGGTACTTTTAGAGAAAGGCTATGCATATATTGCCGGAGAAAATGTATATTTTGATACATCAAAATTAGATGATTATTATGTATTCTCCAGCCAGAGCGAAAAAGAGCTGATGGTAGGTGTCCGTGATGACGTATCTGAGGATGAAAATAAGCGCAACAAGAGTGATTTTGTATTGTGGTTTACCAAGTCCAAATTCGATAACCAGGAACTGAAATGGGATAGTCCATGGGGCGTTGGTTATCCGGGCTGGCATATCGAGTGCTCCTGCATCAGCATGAAGCATTTAGGCGAATATATGGATATTCACTGTGGTGGTGTGGATAATATTTTCCCACATCATACCAATGAGATTGCACAGAGTGAAGCATATCTTGGACACAAATGGTGTAATTACTGGTTCCATGTGCATCATCTGAATGATAAATCAGGAAAAATGAGTAAATCCAAGGGAGATTTCCTGACCGTTTCCTTGTTGGAAGAAAAAGGTTATCTGCCGCTGGTATATCGTATGTTCTGTCTGCAGTCCCATTACAGAAAGCCATTGGAATTCTCTTATGAAGTAATGGATAATATGGAAAATTCCTATGTAAAGCTTCGTAAGACCATTGCAAAACTGGATGCGTCTACAGAAGTAGAGCAGGATAAATTTGATGCATACAAAGAGAAATTCCTGCAGGCATTAGAGGATGATTTAAATACTTCCATGGCACTGACTGTAGTATATGAAGTATTGAAAGCCGATATGACCGATGCAACCAAGCTTGCACTGGTAAAAGATTTTGATTATGTATTATCTCTTGATTTAGCAGCGGGAGAAGTAGCAAATCCTGCCGATGAGATCGATGCAGATTTAGAAGCATATGTATTAGAAAAAATCGAAGAGCGTAAGGCTGCAAAGAAGGAAAAAGATTTTGCCAAAGCAGATGCAATTCGTAATGAACTTTTGGAAAAAGGAATTGTCTTAGAGGATACCAGAGAGGGTGTAAAATGGAAAAAGGCATAGATTCCCATATCAAAGAATATTTTGACCTGCCAAAGGTGGATGTAGCAACCTACTCCCCTTTGGCACTTGCCTACATAGGAGATGGCATTTATGACCTTGTCATAAGAAGCATTGTAGTTGGAAAAGGCAATACCAAGGCATCCCGTCTGCATCAGACCACCAGCCATCTGGTGAAAGCACATGCACAGGCAACGATGATGGAGACACTGACTCCGATGCTTACGGAAGACGAAACGGAAATTTACCGCAGAGGCAGAAATGCCAAGTCTCCGACCATGGCAAAAAACGCAACTATGTCAGATTATCGCCGTGCCACCGGTTTTGAAGCATTGATGGGCTATTTATATCTGACGGATCAGTTTGAGCGGATTTTGGAATTGGCGAAAGAAGCAATCAGACACTATAATGTGAAGACCGGAAAGAATGACCTGGCAGGAGGAAAGTAGAATGGAAGAAATGCAGATGGAAAACACACAGGCGGAAAGCACGAAGATAGAAGGAAGAAATGCAGTTTTAGAAGCATTTCGTTCCGGGAAAACCATAGACAAGCTGTTTGTATTAGATGGCTGTAAAGACGGTCCCATTCAGACCATTTTAAGAGAAGCAAAAAAACATGATACGCTGGTACAGTTTGTGGCAAAAGAGCGTTTAGAGCAGTTGTCAGAGACGAAGAAGCATCAGGGTGTCATTGCCATGGCAGCAGCATTTTCTTATGCAACGGTAGAAGATATTTTAGAAAATGCCAGAAAGAAAAATGAAGCACCATTTGTCATTTTGCTGGATAATATTGAAGATCCGCACAATTTGGGCGCAATTATCCGTACTGCCAATCTGGCAGGTGCCCATGGCGTCATTATTCCAAAGCGCCGTGCAGTGGGACTGACCGCTACCGTAGCAAAGGCTTCTGCAGGAGCCATTTATTATACACCGGTAGCAAAGGTAACCAATCTTACCAATACCATCCGGGAATTAAAGGAGCAGGGCATGTGGTTTGTCTGTGCAGATATGGGTGGCACAACCATGTATGATCTGGATTTAAAAGGTTCTATCGGACTGGTTATCGGAAATGAAGGAGAAGGTGTCAGCAAATTAGTAAAAGAAAACTGTGACTTTGTGGCATCGATTCCAATGAAGGGAGATATTGACTCCTTAAATGCATCGGTAGCAACAGGTGTTTTAGCTTATGAAATTGTAAGACAGAGATTAAGTTAACAGGAGAGAGAGATGCAATCTTATCAGAACATGAGTGATGAGGAATTAATTGCAGCACTTCGTAGTGGTGAAAAAGAAATTACAGATTATCTAATGGACAAATACAAGAGTCTGGTTAAGAAAAAAGCAAAAGCACTTTATCTCATTGGTGGTGAGACGGACGATTTGATTCAGGAGGGAATGATTGGTCTGTTTAAAGCTGTCCGGGATTATCAGCCGGATAAGGACAGCAGCTTTTTTCATTTCGCAGACCTTTGTATTGCAAGGCAGATGTATACAGCGGTGGAGGCTTCCAATCGGAAAAAGCATGCACCGCTCAATTCGTATGTACCACTTTATGCAGATAGTGAGGATTCGGAAGGCAGGAATCTGGCGGATGTGTTAGAGACTATAGATGAGGCGAATCCGGAGAATTTATTTATCAGTCAGGAAGACCGGGAAGATTTCAAGCGGAAAGTAAATGAAACTTTAAGCAAAATGGAACAGGAAGTGTTGTCGTATTATCTGCAGGGCTTTCGCTATGAGCAGATTGCAGAAGCTATGGGAAAAGAGCCGAAGGCTGTGGATAATGCGTTACAGCGTTTAAAGAAGAAGTTGAAAGGGAAGTAACAGCATGAAAAATATCATTCACATTTTTCGTAAGGACGTAAGAGGACTTTGCAGGAATTTTTTCGCACTGGTCATTGCAATCGGATTGTGTTTTATTCCATCTTTGTATGCATGGTTTAATATTTATTCCAACGAGGATCCTTATGCCAACACCGGAAATATCTATATTGCAGTGGCATCTGAAGATGAAGGAATGAAATTAGAGGATGGCACAACCGTCAACATGGGTGCTCAGGTGATTGAGCAGTTGAAGGAGAATAAGTCCATAGGCTGGCAGTTTGTAGACAGCTCTGATGAAGCAATCAACGGAGTAGAAAGTGGAAAATATTATGCGGCAGTAGTTATTGGTGACCGCTTTTCCGAGAGCATGTTCAGCATCTTTTCTAAAGGACTGGAGAATCCGACCATTACATATTATGAGAATGAGAAGAAAAATGCCATTGCAACGAAAATTACCGATACTGCAGTGAGCACATTAAAGTCCAGTATCAATGAGACATTTCTTGAGACAGCGGCAAGTGCCATGTTTGCCCAGATGGATAATCTTTCTGAGAAAATAAGTGAAGATGGCGGTGTGGATGGATTCCGCCAGAAATTAGAGCAGCTCAGCCAGAATTTAAAGGACTATGATGCCATGATAGACAGCTTCCTGTCCGGAAATGAAGAACTGAGTGCAGGGATTGATGAAGCCAATTCCAGTGTGTCAAAGGTGGAAGATAAAATTGATTCAGCTGTAAATTCCCTGAATGGAACAAAGACACAATTAGACAGTACGGATACTACACTTTCAGATTTTTCCAAGAATGTGGAGACAACCTTAACGGATATTGAGAATTCTTTGAATAAGATTTCAACGGATATTACCAATGCCGGACTGGGAGATTCTGCCAAGAAGACAACTGAAAGTATTGAGACAACAACGAATGATATCAAGACTTTAAATGACCAGTTGCAGTCGCTTTATGGAGCAATCAGTGGACTCAAGACAGATGAGAGCTTTACGGACGAGCAGAAAACGGATATGGATGATGTGATGTCACAGATTGATGCGTTGAAGCAGGATGCAGAAGAAATGCAGAAGCTTTTAGAGACACTGATGCCGGACAATGCATCAGATGCAGTAAAAGATGCGGTAGATACTGTGACAGGCGGAATGAATACAGCATTGTCTACCTGCAGCAAGACCATTGAAAATATGAAGAATGTATACACCAATAATCTGGTGCCTGGAGTATCCGGAATATTGGATACGGCATCCCAGATACTGGTCAATGTAACCAATCTTTTGAATAATCTGAATAATACATTAGGTGACATGGAAACCATTTTCGATGGAACCTTAGATATGGTAGATGCTACAGATGAAAGCTTTACACAGATTCAGACATTGCTGCAGACCTGTGATACAAAGATAGAAGAGGCAATCAGCAAGCTGGATGAAGCATCGGAAGATGAACAGATGCAGATTATCATGGAACTTTTGGGCGGCGATCCGGAATCCTATGGTAGATTCTTTGCACAGCCGGTAAAAGTGGAGACAAAGCAGGTTTATGAGATTAAAAACTATGGTTCTGCGGTAGCACCATTTTATACGACACTGGCACTCTGGGTAGGCGGTATTGTACTGGTTTCCCTGATTAAAGTAAAGGCATCCGAAAAGGATTTGACCAATCCGAAGCGTTATCAGCTTTTCCTGGGAAGATATTTAATCTTCTTTGTGATGGGACAGATACAGGCATTGATTATTGTACTGGGCAATATTTATCTGTTGCATTGCCAGGTGAAGAATCCGGTATTGTTCTGGTTTGCGGCGTCGCTGACGAGCTTTACCTTTATCCTTTTAATCTATGCGCTGACACTCTCCTTTGGAGATATCGGAAAAGCACTGGTGGTTGTAATGGTTGTTATCCAGATTGCAGGTTCCGGTGGAACATATCCGATTGAGATATTGCCGGAATTTTACCGGCGGGTATATATTTTCTTCCCATTTCCATATGCTATTAATGCCATGCGTGAAACCATTGGCGGCATGTATGGCGGAGCCTATGAGAAGAATCTGGCAGAGCTTCTGATTTTCGCAGCAGCGGCATTGTTAATCGGACTGCTGATTCGCGTACCATTTATGGGTATCAATCATTTCGTAGAAAAGCGAATGAAAGATACGAAGATGATGTAAGAGAGCAGGTGAAGAGCAGATGGAAAAGAAAGAAGATTATGAAAAGCTTTATGACATGCTTTTAGGCTATGAGCAGGAGATTCATAAGAAGAACCAGAAACGTATCCGCATCGGATTGCGGTGTCTTATCATTATTCCACTGATTTTCCTGGCATTGTTATTCTGGACAGAAAGCTCAAAAATTGTATTTTTGATTCTGTGGATTGTATCGCTGTTTATTCTGGCAGGATATTTAATCTTTGTAGAATATTCGGACTATAAATTACAGGAAAAATTAAATGAGATTTCCAACCGGGAGCAGCAGGAGAGAGATGCACTGATTGGCGATGGAATTGCCCAGGTAGAAGAACGGATTCGTACCGTACTTCAGACGGCAGAGCAGGAACTTTTAACGGATAGCACAAAGGAGTAGCAGAGGGATAACACATGAAAAATATTTTTAGAATCTTTTACCGGGATTTTAAGAGAGTCAGCACAAATGTGGTAGCAGTGGTTATTGTAATAGGTCTTTCCATTATTCCATCACTGTACGCATGGTTTAATATATTGTCCAACTGGGACCCGTATGGACCGGAATCTACATCAAATCTTAAGATAGCAGTATATTCCGCAGATGAGGGAATTGACATGGGAGGTCTGCCTGTAAATATCGGAGACAGCGTCATTGATGCCCTGAAAGCCAACCAGACTATGGGCTGGCAGTTTACTGATACCATGGATGAAGCAACCGACGGTGTATACAGCAGTGAATATTATGCGGCACTGATTATTCCCGAGGATTTCTCCAAGAAAATGATAAGCTTCCTTAACGGAGAAGTACAGAATCCGCAGATTATTTATTATGAAAATGAGAAGAAAAATGCCATTGCACCAAAGATTACATCCAAGGCAAAAACGGCAGTGCAGGAACAGGTAAATGCAACCTTTGTCAGCACTCTGGCAGAAGTCATGTTAAAGGTAAATGATGTCATGGTAGAAAATGGAATGGATTCCGGCTCTATGATAAATCTTTTTCTGACACAGCTTAATGATTTAAGCGGAGATTTGGACGGCTATATTGCATTGCTGAATTCTTTTGTCAGCATTACCAATTCGGCATCCAGCCTGATTGATACGACACAGGTTATGCTGCCGAATCTGAATACGATGGTAGATGATGGTTCGAATACGGTAAATACCATGCAGGGAGCATTGAATTCCGGCAGCCTTAATGCCAGTGCTTTGGCTGAGGTTATTTCAGCAAATCTTAATACAGCAGCCGACAGCCTTGACAACATCAATACGCTGATACAGAATGCCTTAGATCAGTTGGATAACTATGGTGATTTATCTTCCGGCGGCCTACAGAGCGCAATTAATATGATGCCGCTGATCCGTCAGTTATTTGAAAACAGTGTGGCAGACTGGAAGGATGATGAAAGTGTCTCCGGTCAGATTGCAGAAATCGAGGCACAGTTAGATAAAATTGAAGCAGATTTAAACAGTGTCCAGAATAATGTCACAGATTTAAATACTGCAAAGGATACTTTAAACACTGAAATATCTACCGAAATAACTTCCTGTAAGACCAAAATAAAAGCTTTAAAAGATACGTTTGACTATTCGGTAAAAGGTCAGCTGGAGACAACTATTCAGTCCATGCAGGGGTCACTGAATCAGACACAGGCAATTTTAAATGGTGTCGATGGAGATTTTGATGAAGTATCGGAAGTATTGGATGCTTATAGTGAAACCCTCGATAAGGGAAATGAAAGCTTAAGTGATTCACTGGCAGCAGCACAGGAAATGAAGACCGGACTTGACAGTGTGATTACAAGTCTCAGTGCTCTGGAAATCAGTGACCAGTATCAGGCTTTGATGAAAATCTTAGAGACCGACCCGACTTTGTTAGGAGATTTCTTATCTTCTCCGGTCAATATGGAGACGAAAGAGATTTATCCGATTTCCAATTATGGTTCGGCAATGTCACCGTTCTATACGGTACTGGCATTGTGGGTAGGTGCGTTGATTCTGGTGGCAATCATTCATGTAAAGGTACTTCCGGATGAGAAAATACCGAATGCAAAACCTTACCAGAAATTCTTTGGAAGATATATTACATTCTTCCTGATTGGACAGGTGCAGGCATTGATTACTGCACTGGGAGATTTGTTTTATATTAAGATACAATGCCATAACCCATTCTTATTCTGGCTTGCCTGCGCATGCTGCAGCTTTGTATTTACCTTATTTATGTACGCATTAACGGTAGCCTTTGAAAATGTCGGAGAGGCTTTGGCGGTAGTCATTATGGTTATCCAGGTAGCAGGAGCAGGCGGTTCCTTCCCAATTGAAGTACTGCCGGCAATCTATCAGCGGATTTACCGTTTCTTCCCATTCCCTTATGGAATGGATGCACTCCGGGAGACCATCGGTGGTATGTATGGAATGACTTATTGGAAATGCCTCGGCATCTTGGGCATCTATATTATAATCTCACTTCTGATTGGACTTGTAATTGCAATTCCGTTCCGGAAGTTAAATATGAAGATTGAGCATAGCAAAGAAAAATCTGACATTATGCTGTAGAAAAGTATTGACAATCATAGCTCTCTATAGTATAGTATTACAAGTCGGGATTAGTTCCGACAGAATTGCTGGCATGGCTCAGTCGGTAGAGCGTCGCATTGGTAGTGCGGAGGTCACGGGTCCGATTCC
>ENA-OOWH01001863-OOWH01001863.1-human-gut-metagenome-genome-assembly--contig:-NODE-1863-length-10876-cov-7.596156_pt1 | contig 10876 bp, 5 predicted proteins | sample MGYA00241576_ERZ501321 | MGnify/ENA primary metagenome ERZ501321 (study PRJEB25962, sample SAMEA2042733) | human gut metagenome | biome: human gut; feature: human-associated habitat; material: faeces... | reverse complement strand
GCGTCCCGAAAATGCCTGAGCATTTTTGGGACCTCTGCTCGTAGCCTATCCGACGGCGAATGAAAAAATAAAAAAAGTACTTGCAATTGTCAGTAATTTGTTGTATAGTATACGTTGCACTATTGTGGTGCAGTGGCATTTTTATGCAATTTTTTAAAAGATGCAAATTTGTCAATAGGTAAATTACACTAAAATGCATTCACAAATATGTGCACAAGAGAAAAACCACAAGATATAGTAACTGGGGTGGTTTTTGAATCATTATCTAGATACTTGCTAGATTAAAATAAAAACGAGAGGTGAAACGTCAATGGAGAAAAACAGAATACGTCCGGTCACATCCGGAAAAAGCATGCGTATGAGTTACTCAAGACAAAAAGAGGTTCTGCAGATGCCAAATCTGATTGAGGTCCAGAAGGATTCTTATCAGTGGTTCTTAGACGAAGGTCTCAAGGAAGCTTTTGCGGATATCTCTCCAATCACAGATTACAGCGGAAAGCTTAGTCTTGATTTTGTAGATTTTACATTATGCGAAGATGATGTAAAGTATACAATTCCTGAGTGCAAGGAAAGAGATGCAACATACGCAGCTCCTTTAAAGGTTAAAGTCAGACTTCACAACAAAGAGACAGATGAGATTAATGAGCATGAAATTTTCATGGGTGATCTGCCTTTAATGACAGAGACCGGTACATTCGTAATCAACGGTGCAGAGCGAGTTATTGTCAGTCAGTTAGTTCGTTCTCCTGGTATTTATTACGGAATTGCTCATGATAAGCTCGGAAAGACCCTGTATTCTTGTACTGTTATTCCAAACCGTGGTGCATGGCTTGAGTATGAGACAGACTCTAACGACGTTTTTTATGTAAGAGTAGACAGAACACGTAAGGTACCTATCACAGTACTTTTACGTGCACTTGGAGTAGGTACAAACCAGGCTATTCTCGATATGTTCGGAGATGAGCCAAAGATCCAGGCATCATTCAGCAAGGATCCTGCAATCACAGAGCGTGAGCCACAGGGAAGCTATGAGGCTGGTTTATTAGAGTTATATAAGAAGATTCGTCCGGGCGAGCCGCTTTCAGTTGAGAGTGCAGAGAGCCTTATCACAGCAATGTTCTTCGATCCTAGAAGATATGACCTTGCCAAGGTAGGACGTTATAAGTTTAATAAGAAGCTTGCTTTAAAGAACCGTATTAGTGGACAGGTTTTAGCTGAGGACGTAGTGGATCCTTCTACAGGTGAGGTTATCGCTGAGGCAGGTACTGTTGTTGACCGTGCGCTTGCTACACAGATCCAGAACGCTGCCGTTCCTGCTTTATGGATTCAGACAGAGACAAGAAATGTCAAGATTCTTTCTTCTATGATGGTTGACATCAGAAGCTGGATTCCTGAGCTTGAGGATCCTAAGTCTATCGGTGTTACTGAGCTTGTTTACTATCCGGTACTCGCTCAGATTCTCGAGGAGTATGATTCTCTTGAGGACAGAATCGAGGCTATAAAGAGAGATATATCTGACCTTATTCCAAAGCATATTACTAAAGAGGATATCTTCGCAACTATCAACTACAATATGCACTTAGAGTGGGGCGCAGGAACAGATGACGATATCGATCATCTTGGAAACAGACGTATCCGTGCGGTTGGAGAGCTGTTACAGAACCAGTACCGTATCGGTCTCTCAAGACTGGAGCGTGTTGTTCGTGAAAGAATGACTACACAGGACTTAGAGGGAATTTCACCTCAGTCACTTATCAATATAAAGCCTGTAACTGCCGCTGTTAAAGAATTCTTCGGTTCTTCACAGCTTTCACAGTTCATGGATCAGAACAACCCTCTTGGAGAGCTTACTCACAAGAGACGTTTATCAGCACTTGGACCTGGTGGTCTTTCAAGAGACCGTGCCGGATTCGAGGTTCGAGATGTACATTACACTCACTACGGTCGTATGTGTCCTGTAGAGACTCCTGAGGGACCAAACATCGGTCTTATCAACTCACTTGCATGCTATGCGAGAATCAATGAGTATGGCTTCGTAGAGGCTCCATACCGTAAGATTGACAAGACTGATCCTAAGAACCCGGTAGTCACAGAAGAGGTTGTATACATGACAGCCGATGAGGAGGACAACTACCACGTAGCACAGGCTAATGAGAAGCTTGATGCCGAAGGACATTTCATACGTAACTCAGTTTCAGGTCGTTACAGAGAGGAAACTCAGGAGTACGATAAGTCTGCATTTGATTATATGGATGTGTCTCCAAAGATGGTATTCTCAGTAGCTACAGCGCTGATTCCATTCTTACAGAACGATGACCCTACACGTGCCCTCATGGGATCAAACATGCAGCGTCAGGCCGTTCCGCTTCTGACCACAGAGGCTCCTGTAGTTGGTACAGGTATTGAGACAAAGGCCGCAGTTGACTCAGGTGTCTGCGTAGTTGCAAAGGCAGACGGAGAGGTATTATCTTCAGAGTCAAACCGCATTATCATAAAAGAGACTGACGGAAACAAGAGAGAGTATATCCTTACAAAGTTCTCTCGTTCTAACCAGTCAAACTGCTACAACCAGAGACCTATCGTATTTAAGGGTGACAAGGTTAAGGCAGGCGATGTTATCGCAGACGGTCCTTCAACAAGTCAGGGAGAGCTTGCTCTTGGAAAGAACCCGCTTATCGGATTCATGACATGGGAAGGATACAACTACGAGGATGCCGTTCTTCTTTCAGAGCGTCTCGTAGAGTATGATGTGTATACATCAGTTCATATCGAGGAATATGAAGTAGAGTCACGTGATACAAAGCTCGGACCTGAGGAGATTACACGTGATGTCCCTGGTGTCGGCGACGACGCACTCAAGGACCTTGATGAGAGAGGTATCATCCGTGTAGGTGCAGAGGTTCGTGCCGGTGATATCCTTGTAGGAAAGGTTACACCAAAGGGTGAGACAGAGCTTACAGCAGAGGAGAGACTTCTTCGTGCCATCTTTGGCGAGAAGGCAAGAGAGGTTCGTGATACATCACTTAAGGTACCTCATGGTGCTTACGGTATCATTGTTGATGCCAAGGTATTTACAAGAGAGAACGGCGATGAGCTTTCTCCGGGAGTAAACCAGTCAGTACGTATCTACATTGCACAGAAGAGAAAGATTTCTGTCGGTGATAAGATGGCCGGACGTCACGGTAACAAGGGTGTCGTTTCCCGTGTACTTCCTGTTGAGGATATGCCATTCCTTCCAAACGGACGCCCACTGGATATCGTACTTAACCCACTCGGTGTTCCTTCACGAATGAACATCGGTCAGGTCCTTGAGATTCACCTGAGTCTCGCTGCAAAGGCACTTGGCTTCAATATCTCAACTCCTGTATTTGACGGAGCAAACGAGGTAGATATCGAGGATACACTTGAGCTTGCAAATGATTACGTAAATCTTCCGTTCGATAAGGAAGAGCTTGAAAAGGATTTACAGGCTGAGCATCCATACTGGAGCGCAGATGCTGAAATCTTCTATGATAAATATGTTGATACACTCCGTGAGGACGTTATGGAATACCTTTCAACAAACAGAGCTCACAGAAGCTTATGGAAGGGCGTTCCGATTTCAAAGGATGGAAAGGTACAGCTTCGTGATGGTAGAACAGGTGAGTGCTTCGATGGAAAGACAACTATCGGACACATGCATTACCTTAAGCTGCATCACCTTGTTGACGATAAGATCCATGCACGTTCAACAGGTCCTTACTCATTAGTAACACAGCAGCCACTCGGTGGTAAGGCACAGTTCGGTGGACAGCGTTTCGGAGAGATGGAGGTTTGGGCTCTTGAGGCATATGGTGCTGCATATACACTCCAGGAGATCCTTACAATGAAGTCCGATGATGTTGTTGGCCGTGTCAAGACCTACGAGGCTATCATCAAGGGTGAGAATATCCCTGAGCCTGGTATTCCAGAGTCATTCAAGGTACTTCTCAAAGAGCTTCAGGCACTTGGTCTGGATGTCAAGGTACTTGATGAGAACAGAGAAGAGGTTGAGCTTATCGAGACAAGTGAGTACGGTAATACAGATATCAACTCAATTATCGGAAACGATAAGGACTATGCATTCGAGGACAGTGAGTCATTCGCAGAGCATGGTTTCTCAAAGAAAGAATTTGATGACAACGAAGAGCTTGTTGACATAGAAGAGGAAGAGTCTCCTGAGACAGCGGATGACGATATTTTTGCTGATGAAGTTCTTGATGACGAAGAATAATTAGAAGGGAGTGCCAAAATGCCAGAAACAAATAATATAGAAAATAATCAGGCAATGCAGTTTGATGCGATTCAGATTGGATTAGCATCTCCTGAAAAGATCAGAGAGTGGTCACATGGCGAGGTTAAAAAGCCTGAGACTATTAACTATAGAACATTAAAGCCTGAAAAAGACGGTCTTTTCTGCGAGAAGATTTTCGGACCAACGAAGGACTGGGAGTGTCATTGTGGTAAATACAAGAAGATACGTTATAAGGGTGTTGTCTGCGACCGATGTGGCGTAGAAATCACAAAGTCAAGCGTTCGTAGAGAGCGTATGGGACACATCGAGCTTGCTGCTCCTGTATCTCATATCTGGTATTTCAAGGGTATCCCATCACGTATGGGACTCATCCTTGACTTATCTCCACGTGTACTTGAGAGAGTACTGTACTTTGCTTCATATATTGTGCTTGACCCGGGCGAGACAAAGCTTGCATACAAGCAGATTCTCAATGAGTCAGAGTACCAGGAGGCATGCGATACTTATGGCCGCTCAGCATTCCGTGTAGGAATGGGTGCTGAGTCTATCCATGAGCTTTTAGCAGCAATCGATCTCGAGAAGGATTCGGCAGAGCTTAAGGCTGAGCTTGAGAATGCTACAGGCCAGAAGCGCGCACGTATCATCAAGAGACTTGAGGTTGTAGAGGCTTTCCGTGAGTCAGGAAACAAGCCTGAGTGGATGATTATGACAGTTATTCCTGTTATTCCACCGGATCTTCGTCCAATGGTTCAGCTCGATGGAGGACGTTTCGCAACAAGTGATCTTAACGACCTTTACAGACGAATCATCAACCGTAACAACCGTCTTAGAAGACTTCTTGATCTTGGAGCACCGGATATCATCGTTCGTAACGAGAAACGTATGCTTCAGGAGGCTGTCGATGCACTTATCGACAACGTGGACGTCCTGTTACCGGTCCCGGAAACAGAGCCCTTAAGTCTCTTTCAGACATGCTCAAGGGAAAGGGAGGACGTTTCCGTCAGAACCTTCTCGGAAAGCGAGTTGACTACTCAGGACGTTCAGTTATCTGTGTAGAGCCAAAGCTTAAGATTTATCAGTGTGGTCTTCCAAAGGAGATGGCTATCGAGCTTTTCAAGCCATTCGTTATGAAGGAGCTTGCCGCTAACGGAACCGCACACAACATAAAGAGTGCAAAGAAGATGGTTGAGAGACTTCAGCCGGAGGTATGGGATGTCCTTGAGGACGTCATCAAAGAGCATCCGGTTATGCTTAACCGAGCTCCTACACTCCACAGACTTGGAATCCAGGCCTTCGAGCCAATCCTTGTAGAGGGTAAGGCAATCAAGCTTCATCCACTCGTATGTACAGCGTTCAACGCCGACTTCGATGGAGACCAGATGGCTGTACATCTTCCACTGACTGCTGAGGCACAGGCTGAGTGCAGATTCATGCTTCTGTCACCTAACAACCTGCTTAAGCCTTCCGATGGTGGACTTGTAGCCGTTCCTTCACAGGATATGATCCTTGGAGTTTACTACCTCACAATGAGAAAGCTCGCTGATTACAAGGATGATCCAAAGATGGTTGCACAGGTGTCATCAGACACTGTATACAATGATATTGAGGAGCTTAGAAGGCTCACAACTCCTGATGAAAATACAGGAAAGGCTGAGCTTGGCTTATATGACCTCATCTGGTTTGAGGATGTCACAGACGGAAACCGTCGTGTGCTTTGCAGACCGATAGATCTTCTCGGCCGTTACTATGGAAGTGTTAATCTTGCAATGCTCGCTTACGAGAACAAGGAGATTACTCTTCACCAGAATATCTTTGTACACCGTACAGTAAAGCTTCCTGACGGCACAGAGGTTTCAGGTTTTACAGAGACAACAGTAGGACTTTTGATATTCAATGAGAACATTCCACAGGATCTTGGTTTTATAGACAGATCAAAGGCTGAGAATGCACTCAAGTTTGAGGTTGAGTTCCACGTTGGTAAGAAACAGATCAAGCAGATCCTTGAGAAGGTTATCAACACACACGGAGCTACAACAACAGCAGAGGTTCTTGACAATGTCAAGGCTATGGGATACAAGTATTCAACCCAGGCTGCCATGACAGTTTCAATTTCAGATATGACAGTGCCACCACAGAAGCCACAGATGATCGCTGATGCACAGGACACTGTAGATAAGATTACAAGACAGTACAAGCGTGGACTTATCACTGATGAGGAGCGTTACAAAGAGGTTATCGAGACATGGAAGGATACAGATGATGCCCTTACAAAGGCACTTCTTACAGGTCTTGATAAGTACAACAACATCTTCATGATGGCAGATTCCGGAGCCCGTGGATCTGATAAGCAGATCAAACAGCTTGCAGGTATGCGAGGACTCATGGCTGATACAACAGGTCGTACAATTGAGCTTCCTATCAAGTCATGCTTCCGTGAGGGTCTTGACGTACTCGAGTACTTCATGTCAGCACATGGAGCTCGTAAGGGACTTTCAGATACAGCGCTTCGTACAGCCGATTCAGGATACCTTACAAGACGTCTCGTAGATGTTTCACAGCATATGATCGTTCGTGAGACAGACTGCTGTGCAGGCACAGGACGTGAGATTCCGGGAATGGTTGTAAAGGCATTCATGGAGGGGCGAGAGGAAATCGAGAGCCTTCAGGAGAGAATTACAGGTCGTTTCTCTTGCAATACAATCTGCGATAAGGATGGCAATGTAATCGTTAAGGCCAACCATATGATTACACCAAAGCGTGCAGCAAAGGTTATGGCAGAGGGTGTTGACGAGAATGGTAATCCAATCACACAGGTTAAGATCCGTACAGTGCTTACCTGCCGTTCACACATGGGAGTATGTGCTAAGTGTTACGGTTCAAACCTTGCAACAGGTCAGGCAGTACAGGTTGGTGAAGCAATCGGTATCATCGCAGCACAGTCAATCGGTGAGCCTGGTACACAGCTTACCATGAGAACCTTCCATACAGGTGGTGTTGCCGGTGGAGATATCACACAGGGTCTTCCTCGAGTAGAGGAGATTTTCGAGGCACGTAAGCCTAAGGGACTCGCTATTATCACAGAGTTCGGCGGAACTGCCACAATCAAGGATACAAAGAAGAAACGTGAGGTTATCGTTACAAACAACGAGACAGGCGAGACAAAGGCTTACCTCATTCCTTACGGCTCACGTATCAAGGTTGTAGACGGACAGGAGCTTGAGGCCGGCGACGAGCTTACAGAGGGTTCTGTAAATCCACACGATATCCTCAAGATTAAGGGCGTTCGTGCGGTTCAGGATTACATGCTCCGCGAGGTACAGCGTGTTTACCGTTTACAGGGTGTTGAGATTAACGATAAGCATGTCGAGGTTATAGTTCGTCAGTGCTTACAGAAGATCCGCGTAGAGGAGCCGGGAGATTCTGATTTACTTCCGGGCAGCATGGTTGATGCCCTTGACTTCTTAGAGCTCAACGAGAAGCTTGAGGAAGAGGGCAAGGAGCTTGCAGTTGGCTCACAGGTATTACTTGGAATCACAAAGGCATCTCTTGCAACCAACTCATTCCTGTCAGCAGCTTCATTCCAGGAGACCACAAAGGTTCTTACTGAGGCAGCAATCAAGGGCAAGGTTGATCCGCTTATCGGTATGAAGGAGAACGTAATCATCGGTAAGCTCATCCCGGCAGGAACAGGTATGAAGATTTATCGTAATATCAAGCTTGACAGCGATGTAAACGATGACGATACACTTGATTTTGATGATGATGATTTTGCGGATTTCGCAGAGGAAGAGGCAGTCGGAGTCATTGATACAGATGCTGAATCAGTTGATGAAGAATAATTACTGATGTTTGTACTTAAGCTACAGAAGCTGTTACAAACCAAAAACAAAGAAGTCCGGGAAACCGGACTTCTTTCTTGTATTATATTGAAAACAAAATTGGTCTTGACAAAACAGACAAGGATTTGTATAATATTTTAGCGTGCATAAGATTGCACTGCTTAAAATAAAACAGGAGGTGAAAATAATGCCAACATTTAACCAGTTAGTAAGAAAAGGACGTCAGACATCTGTAAAGAAGTCTACAGCACCAGCTCTTCAGAGAAGCTTTAACTCTCTCCAGAAGAAGCCAATCAACACTTCTTCTCCACAGAAGCGTGGTGTATGTACAGCTGTTAAGACAGCTACTCCTAAGAAGCCTAACTCAGCTCTTAGAAAGATCGCCAGAGTTCGTCTTTCAAACGGAATCGAAGTAACTTCATACATTCCTGGTGAGGGACACAACTTACAGGAGCATAGCGTTGTTCTGATTCGTGGTGGCCGTGTTAAGGATTTACCAGGTACACGTTACCATATCATCCGTGGTACATTAGATACTGCAGGTGTTGCAAACAGAAAACAGGCCCGCTCTAAGTACGGCGCAAAGAGACCAAAAGCTGCTAAATAATTTAGCAACATTGTGTATCACAAACAGAACTAAAGTAGGTTAGTGTTGGGATTAGACCTGCAGATGCAGGATTTCACTTTATGAATACAATTCCGCACGAACACATTAGAGAGACACATGTGAGTACCGATGAATTAATCCACAAATATCATGATTAAGGAGGGAAGTAACGTGCCACGTAAAGGACATACTCAGAAAAGAGACGTATTAGCAGATCCAATGTACAACAGCAAAGTAGTTACAAAGCTTGTTAACAGCATTATGTTAGACGGTAAGAAAGGCGTAGCTCAGAAGATTGTATACGGAGCATTTGCTACAGTAGAAGAGAAGACAGGAAGACCAGCTCTTGAAGTATTCGAAGAGGCTATGAACAATGTGATGCCAGCTCTCGAAGTAAAAGCAAGACGTATCGGTGGTGCCACATATCAGGTACCAATCGAGGTTCGCCCTGATCGTCGTCAGGCTTTAGGCCTTCGTTGGTTAACAGCATTCTCACGTGCCAGAGGAGAGAAAACTCAGGCTGAGAGATTAGCTAACGAGATCATGGATGCAGCTAACAACACAGGCGCATCTGTTAAGAGAAAAGAAGATATGCACAAGATGGCAGAGGCAAACAAGGCATTCGCACATTACAGATTCTAGTTTCTGTAAGAAGCTTACAGCTTTGCTTTTGATTCATGCAGCGGACCGGATTTGTAACAGAGTCCGGTTGTGCATAGGACACTAAATATAGGAGGAAAAAACCTTGGCTGGAAGAGAATATCCACTTGAGAGAACCAGAAATATTGGAATCATGGCTCATATCGATGCTGGTAAAACAACACTGACAGAGCGTATTCTTTATTATACTGGTATTAACTATAAAATCGGTGATACTCATGAAGGTACTGCTACCATGGACTGGATGGAGCAGGAGCAGGAAAGAGGTATTACAATTACTTCTGCCGCTACAACATGTCACTGGACACTTGAAGAGTTCACTAAACCAAAGCCAGGAGCACTTGAGCATCGTATCAACATCATCGATACACCGGGCCACGTTGACTTCACAGTAGAAGTTGAGCGTTCACTCCGTGTACTTGATGGCGCAGTTGGTGTGTTCTGTGCAAAGGGTGGTGTTGAGCCTCAGTCAGAGAACGTTTGGCGTCAGGCTGACACATACAATGTACCTCGTATGGCATTCATCAATAAGATGGATATCTTAGGTGCAAACTTCTACGGAGCTGTTGACCAGATCCGTACAAGATTAGGAAAAAATGCTATCGTACTTCAGTTACCAATCGGTAAAGAGGACGATTTCAAAGGAATTATCGACCTTTTCGAGATGAAGGCATATATCTACAATGATGAGAAGGGTGACGATATCACAGTTACTGATGATCTTGGAGATATGGCTGATCAGGCTGCAGAGTACCGTACAGAGCTTATTGAGAAAATCTGTGAGTTAGATGACGATCTCATGATGCAGTATCTTGAGGGTGAGGAGCCATCTGTAGAGGATATGAAGAAGGTTCTTCGTAAAGCAACATGTGAGTGTACAGCAGTACCTGTATGTTGTGGTTCTGCATACCGTAACAAGGGTGTACAGAAGTTACTTGACGCTATTGTTGAGTACATGCCAGCTCCTACAGATATCCCTTCAATCAAGGGAACAGATCTTGAGGGAAATGAGATTGAGAGACATTCATCAGATGATGAGCCATTCTCAGCACTTGCATTCAAGATCATGGCAGATCCATTCGTAGGAAAGCTTGCATTCTTCCGTGTTTACTCAGGAAAATGTAAGGCAGGTTCTTATGTATTAAATGCAACAAAGGATAAGAAAGAGCGTATCGGACGTATTCTTCAGATGCATGCTAATAAGAGACAGGAATTGGATGAGGTTTACTCAGGTGATATCGCTGCTGCTGTTGGATTTAAATTCACAACAACAGGTGATACAATCTGTGATGAGCAGCATCCGGTTATCCTTGAGTCTATGGAGTTCCCAGAGCCAGTTATCGAGCTCGCTATCGAGCCAAAGACAAAAGCTGGACAGGGTAAGTTAGGTGAGGCTCTTGCAAAGCTTGCAGAGGAGGATCCTACATTCCGTGCTCATACTGATCAGGAAACAGGTCAGACAATCATCGCTGGTATGGGTGAGCTTCACCTTGAGAT
>ENA-OOWH01001854-OOWH01001854.1-human-gut-metagenome-genome-assembly--contig:-NODE-1854-length-10947-cov-2.651946_pt1 | contig 10947 bp, 9 predicted proteins | sample MGYA00241576_ERZ501321 | MGnify/ENA primary metagenome ERZ501321 (study PRJEB25962, sample SAMEA2042733) | human gut metagenome | biome: human gut; feature: human-associated habitat; material: faeces... | reverse complement strand
CAGTCTTTTTTGTTTACAAATACGTGGGAGAATGATACAATAAACAGAGGAACTGATACAGCGGAGGAAAAAATGTCTGGATTATTGTTGGAGCTGCGCAGACAGATTGCGCACAATCGTCGGAAAGCTGCATATGAAGAACGGATGCGTGCATCTGCTCAGGAAAAACCGCAGGAGGTTTTTTCGCAGAAGACAAAAGAGACAAAGCCGGACACGGAAATACAGCCCGAAGTACAGGAAAGGAAAGTTAATGTTGTGAGCAGGGAAGATTTCTTACTTAGCCAGATTGATGAATTCAGAGAACGCGCCAAGCAGTTACAGTCATTGCTTGATTCCAGAGAGACGGAGGCACAGGAACTGCAGACGTTAGTGGATGAACGTCAGGAGAAAGCAGATGCTCTGGGGCAGATTCTCGAGGAGCGTCAGAAAAAAGCAGATGGATTCACTGCGGAAGTGGAAAAGCAGATTGATCGTCTGATCGGCAAAGTGTCTGCCAAGATGGAAGAAATCGAAGTTTCCATGAAGGAAGATGTGGCAGACGGCAAACGCTTAAATGAAGAAAAAGCAAAGGAACTGAAAGATTCTCTTGCGCAGATCGAAGAACAGCTGACCACGGCAAAAACAGAAATCTCCGAGAAAGTACATACAGAAAATGTAAAATGTTACCGAAATATTTCGGATCTGTTCCGCAGCATGGATGAACGCCTGGACAAGCTTACCGTTATGGAAAGCAGAATGCATCCGGTCCGTATTTTTTCCCTGACAGGAATGATACTTGGAATCGTGAATCTGGTGGTGTTACTTTTGGTCCTGCTGGTTAGTGTGGGCGTGATTGCGTTTTAGAATAAGGATATGCAATTCTCAAAAGAATGAGGATTGCATTTTTTGTCTCAAAAAAGATATAGAACAATTCGAAAAGAGAAATGTGAATAGGAGAATCTGATATGGCAAAAAAGAAAGTTTGGGTTGTAGGACATAAGCATCCGGATACAGACTCCATATGTGCAGCGATTTCTTATGCAAACCTGAAAAATGAAATAGAAAAAAAGAATCCCAAAACAGCTACGGGAATGACCTATATTGCAAAGAGAGCCGGATCTGTAAATGCGGAAACGGCGTATGTTCTGGAAAGGTTTCATGCAGAGGCCCCGGCAATGATTTCGGATGTCGGAACACAGATCAAGGATATTCAGATACGCCGTACAGAGGGAGTAAACAGTCATATCTCTATGAAAAAGGCATGGGAGATGATGAAGATCCTCGGGGTTGTTACGCTTCCGGTGGTGCGGGAAAATAAGCTGGAAGGACTGATTGTAACAGGAGATATTGCAAAATCCTACATGGATGTATATGATAATACCATCCTTTCTACCGCACGTACCCAGTACAAGAATATTGTAGAGACGCTGGACGGACAGCTGCTGACAGGAAATGAACATGCGTATTTTGTTCACGGCAAGGTGGTAATCGGAATCGGTACACCGGAAGGAGTGACTTCTGCCATAGACAAGGATGACCTGGTTATGATCGGGGACGGGGAAGAGTCGCAGATGCTTTCCATTGCATCAAACTGCAGCTGCATGATTGTCACTAACGGATATGAAATCAGTCAGGAAGTGATCGAGGCGGCAAAGGAACGCGAAGTCGTTCTGATCAGTACACCGTACGATACGTTTACTGCGGCCCGTCTGATCAACCAGAGTATGCCGATCAAGCATTTTATGACAAAAAAAGGAATCATTCATTTTGATCTGGATGATTACGTGGATGAGGTAAGAGAGACCGTAGCCAATATACGGCATCGGGATTTCCCGGTTCTCGATGAAAACCAGAACTATGTGGGTATGTTTTCCCGCAGAAATTTGATGAAAGCAGAGAAAAAGAAACTGATCCTTGTGGACCACAATGAAAAATCACAGGCAGTATCCAATATCGATGAGGCGGAAATTTTAGAGATTATCGATCATCACCGGCTGGGCAGCCTTGAGACCATGTCTCCGGTGTATTTCCGCAATCAGCCGCTTGGATGTACATCCACCATCATTTATCAGATGTATCTGGAAAAGGGAATTACGATCACCTCGCAGATGGCAGGACTGATGTGTGCAGCCATTTTATCTGACACGCTGATGTTCCGCTCACCGACCTGTACACAGATAGACAGGGAAGCAGCACTCCGGCTGGCGGAGATTGCAGAGGTTAAGGTCGAGGAGCTTGCCTCAGCAATGTTTCAAGCGGGAAGCAATTTTGATAATAAAACAGAAGAAGAAATTTTAAATCAGGATTTTAAAATTTTCCATGCTGAGGATGTGAGTTTTGGCGTGGCGCAGATCAGCGCGATGGGACGCACCGAACTGGATAAGGTGCAGGAACGTATCGAGCCGAAACTGGAACAGATGATGGGAGAAAAACAGATCCAGATGATTTTTGTCATGCTGACGGATATCTTAAATGAGTCTACTTATCTGATTTATCGCGGTGCGGATGCATCGCAGCTGGTTGCGGCAGCTTATAATTGCGATCCTTCCGATCAGGGGATTATGCTGGAAAATGTGGTATCCAGAAAGAAACAGCTGATTCCTGCGCTGATCAACACCCTTGCAGAGCGCAAAATGTAACAGGCAGACAGATCAATTGCGCTGTTCTCTGGGAGAACAGCCAAAATGTTTGCGGTATGCCCGGGAAAAGGTGGAATAATTGTGAAAACCACAGGCATAACATGCGGTGGTGATGGATTCCCCCTGGGCGATCTGATCTCTTGCCAGCAAAAGGCGCTTCGTGGTCAGATAGTTTCCGATCGTATAACCGGTTTCTTCCTTGAAGGCATGCATGAGATGATACCGGCTCAGATAGAAATGTTCGGCAAGAAAGTCGATGGTGATGTCATCTGTTAAATGTGCATTTAAATAATCTATCACATTGATCATTTTATGATTTGAGGCTGTGGTAGAAAGATATTCAATGCGGTTGGAGAGAGCTGCACGGTTTAACTGCACCATCAGCTCCAGAAAAAGAAGTTTATGATAAAGTTCGTTTGCGTATTCTCTGGAATCCAGAGATTGTTCCAGATCGTGGATAATTCTTGCAATCTGTGTTGTCTTCAGTGCCGGAATACGCAGTACATGCGATTTTTTCTGATGAGCTTCTTTTAAGCAGAGTGAGAGATCGTCGGAATCATGACAGGCATCCAGGTAGTGTCTGGAAATATAGATGATGATGCGCTCATAAATTTCAGAACTGTGCAGAACCGGACGGTGGACCGTACCTGCGGGAACGAATACGATATCCCCCGGTATCAGATCATAGGTACGTCCTTCCACATTGTAAGAAATATTTCCTTTGCGAAAGATCAGAATTTTATGAAAATCGTGGTAATGAAAGTCAATCGGGCGCATAGAGGTATCTTTTAAGTGAAAAATCTTAAAATCGTCATGAAGATATCCTGTTTTTTCATAATGTGAGAGTTCTGACATTGCATAAATCTCCTGTAAATATTAATTAGATTCAGTGTACTATGTTTCCACACAATTTGCAATATAAAAAGCACTGTAGTTGTTTTAGAAGACGGATCGTGCGGGTATACTTAGAATAGAAGCTCTGAATCGACAGGATGGAAAAGAAAAAAGGAGTGTAGAAATATGAAGTTTACAAAAATGCATGGGTGCGGAAATGATTATGTATATGTCAATTTGTTTGAGGAAAAGATAGCAGATCCTGCAAAGGTATCAATTGCAGTGAGTGACCGCCATTTTGGAATCGGATCGGATGGCCTGATCACTATTGGCCCATCGGATATCGCGGATTTCAGGATGCGGATTTACAATGCGGATGGCTCGGAGGCGGAGATGTGTGGAAACGGAATCCGCTGTGTCGCAAAATATGTATATGATCATAAAATGACGGATAAGAAAGAGATTACGATTGAAACCGGAGCCGGGGTAAAAACGTTGCAGCTGACGGTTGCGGATGGCAAGGTTTCGCTGGTTCGTGTGGATATGGGAGAACCAATATTAAAACCGGATTTAATTCCTGTAGATGCATCGGGAGAACAGGTGGTAGATGAGCCGGTTGAAGTAGAGGGCAGAGAGTGGAAGATGACCTGCGTGTCGATGGGGAATCCACATGCGGTAATTTTTGTGGAGGACACCGAACATTTTGAACTGGAAAAATACGGTCCGGAGTTTGAACATCATCCACGGTTTCCAAAACGGACCAACACAGAGTTCGTACACGTTATTTCTCCGACGGAAGCATCCATGCGGGTGTGGGAACGCGGATCTGCGGAGACGCTTGCCTGTGGTACCGGAACCTGTGCCACGGTTATGGCATGTATCTTAAATCATAAGACAGAAAATAAAGTTCTGGTGCATCTGCGGGGCGGAGATCTGACCATCGAGTATGATCCGGATAACAATCATATTTATATGACCGGACCAGCGACAGAAGTGTTTCATGGAATTTGGGAGGAAAATTAAATGAAAATTAAAGAACTTATCAACGAAATGGAATATGAGATACTGGCGGGAAGCGAGGAGACAGAGATTACGACTCTGGTATATGATTCCCGCAAGGTTGAAAAAGGTTCTGTGTTTGTGTGCATCAGCGGAAGTGTGCGTGATGCACATGAGTTTATTCCGGATGTGGCAGCAAAGGGAGCAGCGGCCATTGTCGTAGAAAAGGATGTAACGCCGATCGATGGAATTACATATATCAAGGTAGAGGACAGCCGTCTGGCACTTGCCTGCATGTCTGCGGCATATTTTGGGCATCCGGCAAAAAAATTAAAGACGATCGGTATTACCGGCACAAAAGGAAAAACAACGACAACCTATATGGTTCGTTCGATTCTAGAGTCTGCGGGGATCAAAACCGGACTGATCGGCACGATCGAATCGATTGTTGGTTCTGAGCGTATTCCTTCTGCAAATACGACACCGGAATCTTACCGGGTACAGGAGCTTTTTGCAAAAATGGTAGATGCGGGACTCGATGCTGTTGTGATGGAAGTCTCTTCCCAGGCGCTGATGCTTCACCGCGTATCCGGATTTGTGTTTGATATCGGCGTGTTTACCAATCTTGAACCGGATCATATCGGAGAAAATGAGCACAAGGATTTTGCAGATTATATGCACTGCAAGAGTCTTTTGTTCCAGCAGTGCAGGCATGGAATTTTTAATGGGGACAGCGAGCATCTGCAGGGCATTTTACAGGGACATACCTGTACAGTTGAGACGTTTGGGTATGGAGCAGAAAATGATCTGATTGCGCAGAAGGTAGAGTTAAAAAAGGAGCATGGGGCACTTGGTGTAAAATATCATGTGGGAGGTTCCATGGATTTTGATGTGGAAGTCAATGTGCCGGGAAAATTTTCGGTGTATAATTCCCTGACCGCCATTGCAATCTGTCATCATTTTGGTGTCAGTGTTGAAGAAATCAAAAAGGCGATGCTTCATGTAAGTGTCAAGGGAAGAATTGAGATTGTACCGGTAACAAAGAGATATACGCTGATGATTGACTATGCACACAATGCCATGGCACTGGAGAGTCTGTTAACGACCTTGAAAGAGTATGAGCCGGGCAGACTGGTCTGCCTGTTCGGATGCGGAGGAAACCGTGCAAAATCCCGCCGTTATGAGATGGGAGAGGTATCTTCAAAACTGGCAGATCTGACGGTTGTCACATCGGATAATCCAAGAAATGAAGAACCAATGGATATCATCAACGATATTCTGGTCGGGGTACACAAAGCCGATGGCGCATATGTGACGATACCGGACCGGAAAGAAGCCATCAGGTATTGCATGGAACATGCTGAGGATGGCGATATCATCGTCCTTGCAGGAAAAGGGCACGAAGATTACCAGGAGATCAAGGGTGTGAAGCATCATATGGATGAGCGTGAACTGATCGCGGATATTATCCGGGAAAATACGGATCTGAAATTATAACAGGATTATAAATAACAGGAACAGGCAAAAGGAGTGGAAAAATGGGAAAACAGAGTTGGAAAGCGGGAAATATGTTAAATCCGGTGCCGGCTGTGATGGTCAGTGTGGCGGATCAGAATCATCGGCCAAACATTATTACCGTGGCATGGGCAGGAACCGTCTGCACCAATCCGCCGATGGTTTCCATTTCCGTCCGCCCATCCCGTTATTCTTATGAGATCATAGAGAAAACCGGAGAATTTGTGATTAATCTGACCAACGAAAAACTGGCAAAGGCCTGTGATTACTGCGGCGTGGTCAGCGGAAGAGATGTGGATAAATTTAAAAAAACAGGACTTACACCGGTTCCGGTGGAGCATGTGAAAGCTCCGGCAATTGCGGAAAGTCCTGTAAATATTGCCTGCAGGGTGGTGGAGAGCCATCCGCTTGGCAGTCATACGATGTTTGTGGCGGAAGTACTTGGCGTGACGGTGGATGATGCGTATCTGGATGAAACAGGAAAATTTGACATCAACGGAACCGGGCTTATCATGTATTCCCACGGAGAATATTTTGCTCTGGGGAAAAAACTCGGCAAATTTGGATACAGCGTACAGAAAAAGAAAAAATGACACGCGGCTTATTGCAGCAGCGTGTCCATCAGTACAGCATATACATCTTCACTTTTCTTTTTCCAATTATTGCAGATGGCTTCTGCCTGTTCTTTTGTAGTTACGCAAAGCGTCAGGTCGATCAGAGGATTGCCGTCAGACCGTACCTGACAGCGTACTGCGTATTTCTGATTGGTTGTCTTATAGTAATCTGCCAGAATGGAATTTTCCTGTCGGAATTCTAATTTATTCTTTTCAAAAAATCCCTGAACATCATTTTCAATTCCATCATTTAATTTATCTTTGAAAAATCCAAGTGTTTCTTTTCCCGCAGAAGTCAGAGAGTACTGTGTGTTGCTGTGCGTGGACTCTGCATGGATTAAATTGGCATCGACCAGATCCCCGATTACTTCCTGTACACGGAAATAGTCTGTGTATTCCTGTTCCAGAAAGAAATTGGAAATCTGGGTGTTGGAAAGCGGAAACCCTGCTTTGCTCAGCATATATAAGATCGTAAGTTTATAGATTGTAAATGGTTCAGCCATAAAAATGTTCTCCTTGTCTGGTATTGCGTTCTTTGAGACGGCGATGAATGGTGTTTAAAATGCGTTTTTTGTCTGTGCTCCAGGAAGGGGCGAGTAATAGACTGCGGGGACCATCTCCCGTCAGACGGTGAACGACCATGTCCGGGGGAAGAAGTTCCAGGCAGTCGATCACAAAATCGCTGTATTCATCAAGTTCCATCATGGGAAACGGATGAAGCTGATACTGTTCTGCCAGTGCAGTGCCACGCAGGACATGCAGAAGCTGCAGCTTGATTCCCGAAACCGGAAGTGCGGCGACATGCCGGACGGTATCTTTCATCATTTCTTTTGTTTCACCGGGAAATCCTAAAATAACATGTGCGATCACGGAGATTCCAAGGGCATGAAGTTTGGATACAGCGGCATCAAACTGTGCAACCGTGGTATGCGTGTTCATGGCAGACAGCGTCTTTGCATGGATGCTCTGCAGACCAAGCTCTATCCATATGGGTTTTTCCTGATTGAGATCGGAGAGGAGTTCTAAGGTTTCCGGAGGAAGGCAGTCACTTCTGGTTCCTATGGAAAGTGCAACGATTTCTTCCGGTGCCATTGCCTCGGAATAGAGCTGACGCAAAACGTCAACGGGGGCATAGGTGTTGGTAAATGACTGGAAATACGCAATGAATTTCTGGCAGTGTGTTTTGGCGGCGATTTTCTGTCTGGCCTGTATGAACTGTTCAGAAACCGGCAGAAATGCATCTGCGGCAAAATCACCGGAGCCTCCGGCACTGCAGAATGCACATCCTCCGTAAGAGAGTGTTCCGTCGCGGTTGGGACACGTCATCCCACCGCTTAGACTGAGACGGTACACTTTTTCCCCGAAGACCTCTTTACAGTAATCGTTCAGAGAATAGTAGCGATTAGCGGACATGAGACTTGACTGCTTCACTTACAACTTCTGCCACACGTGGATCAAATGCTTCCGGCATAATGAAATCTTCATTTAATTCCTCGTCAGAAACTAGGGCTGCAAGTGCTTCTGCTGCTGCAAGTTTCATTTCTTCTGTGATCTGGGTGGCATGTGCCTCCAATGCACCGCGGAAAATACCAGGGAAAGCGATCACGTTGTTTACCTGATTTGGAAAATCGCTCCGTCCGGTTCCGACAACTTTTGCTCCGGCAGCTTTGGCCACATCCGGCATGATCTCCGGCACCGGATTTGCCATGGCAAACAGGATGGCATCTTTGTTCATGGAAGAAACCATTTCCGGAGTGACAATGTTTGGCGCAGAGACACCGACAAAGATATCCGCACCGCGCAGTGCGTCTGCCAGCGTTCCGGAGGTATTTTCAAGATTGGTAACCTCTGTCATTTTTTTCTGCATCCAGTTTAAGTTCGGATAATCTTTTCCGATGATTCCTTCACGGTCACACATGGTCACGTGTTTGAAACCGTAAGTCAGAAGAAGCTTGGTGATTGCCACACCGGCAGATCCTGCACCGTTTACCACAACGCGGCAGTCTTCTTTTTTCTTGCCGGTCACACGCAGACCATTGATGATACCGGCCAAAACAACGATGGCGGTTCCGTGCTGGTCATCATGAAATACCGGGATATCAAGCATTTCTTTCAGACGTTCCTCGATTTCGAAACAACGCGGAGCGGAGATGTCTTCCAGATTGATACCGCCGAATCCGGGAGCTATATTTTTCACAGCCTGAATGATCTCTTCGGTGTCCTGGGTGTCCAGACAGATCGGTACAGCGTTAACATTTCCAAATTCTTTGAATAATACACATTTTCCTTCCATGACCGGCATAGCGGCATAAGGACCGATATTTCCAAGGCCGAGAACGGCGCTTCCGTCGGAAACAACGGCAACCGTGTTGGCTTTCCAGGTGTATGTGTAGGCAGCAGTTTTATCTTCCGCAATTACTTTGCATGGTTCTGCAACACCCGGGGTGTATGCAATCGCGAGATCCTCGCGGGTTTTTACTTTTGATTTTGCAACGGTTTCGAGTTTTCCGTTCCATTCTTTGTGGCATAAAAGTGCCTTTTCTTTATTATCCATAGTAATTTTCTCCTTTACATACTCATACTTATTCACAATACCATTCTTGCGCATGAAAAAAAAGACTTCCTATTTTACCGGAAATAGTGTATAATAGCTGCATTAGATAATATTTGAAATGATTCATAGTCGTTTCTGACTGATATCCCATACAAATAAGTGTAATTTATGAAATGATTTACGGTACGAAACAAGTCTATATTTTTTAAGAAGGAGCAGATGGAATGAGGGAAAAATATGAGAGTCTTTCTTTGGTTGTGTTAAAAGACCTGGCAAAGGCACGCGGACTCAAAGGAATCTCAACAATGAAAAAGGGAGAACTGATTGATCGGATGCTGCAGGAAGATGAGCGGGAAAAAGAGGCAGCGCCGAAGGCAAAGACGGTATATACCGCGCGGACAGCTTCCGGACAGGAAGGAAGAAAGCATACACCAAAACCGCGAAGAGAAGAGCATTCGTCCCATACGGAGGATCACAGCCATCCGGAGCATGGAGAAAGCATGCATGCAGAACATGGAGCACATGCATCACAGGAACAGATCTATAAGGCACAGGAGGATAATGACAGTGCTGCGATCAAAGAAGATATCGTCAGCCTCGACAGTGGAAATACAGCGAGCGGTATTCTGGAGGTTATGGCAGACGGATTCGGTTTTATCCGCTGTGAAAACTATTTGCCGGGGGAACATGACGTTTATGTGGCGCCGTCCCAGATCCGCAGATTTAATCTAAAGACAGGAGATATTGTCTGTGGAAATACCAAAGTGAAATCCGAGCGGGAGAAATTTTCTGCCCTTTTGTATGTGACTTCGGTAAACGGATATCATCCTTCGGAAGCACAGAAGCGGACAAACTTTGAGGATCTGACCCCGATCTTCCCAAATCAGCGTCTCCACATGGAAAATCCAAGAGAGAAAACTTCTGTTGCCATGCGGGTATTAGACCTGCTGGCACCCATCGGTAAAGGACAGCGTGGTATGATCGTTTCCCAGCCGAAAGCAGGTAAGACAACTCTGTTAAAAGAGATTGCAAAATCGGTTACAGCATCTAATCCGGACATGCATCTGATCATTTTACTGATCGATGAAAGACCGGAGGAAGTTACCGATATCAAGGAAGCGATTGAAGGGGATAATGTAGAAGTTATTTATTCTACATTTGACGAATTACCGGAACATCATAAGAGAGTATCTGAGATGGTCATTGAGCGTGCAAAACGTCTCGTGGAGCATCATAAAGATGTCATGATCCTGCTCGACAGTATCACACGTCTTGCAAGGGCATACAACCTCACAGTTCCACCAAGTGGACGTACGTTATCCGGTGGTCTTGATCCGGCAGCCCTTCATATGCCAAAACGTTTCTTTGGTGCAGCCAGAAATATGAGAGAGGGCGGAAGCCTTACCGTTCTTGCAACAGCACTGGTAGATACCGGAAGTAAGATGGACGACGTTGTGTTCGAGGAGTTTAAGGGAACCGGTAACATGGAACTTGTACTCGACCGCAAACTTTCCGAAAAACGTGTGTTCCCGGCAATCGATATTGTAAAGTCAGGAACCAGAAGAGAAGACCTGCTGCTTGACCCGGATGAGTTAGAGGCAGTGGAGATCATGCGCAAGGCTTACAATGGTATGCGTGCAGATGAGGCAGTGGAGAATATTTTAAATATGTTTGCACACACGCGTACAAATGCTGATTTTATCAATCTTGTAAGAAAAAACAGAATTCTTTAAATTTCTATTGCATTTGCATGGACGCTATGTTACAATAATTAAGCTGTTTATCGGGATGTAAACGGACGAAAGTGTCGCTC
>ENA-OOWH01001833-OOWH01001833.1-human-gut-metagenome-genome-assembly--contig:-NODE-1833-length-11034-cov-2.660169_pt1 | contig 11034 bp, 9 predicted proteins | sample MGYA00241576_ERZ501321 | MGnify/ENA primary metagenome ERZ501321 (study PRJEB25962, sample SAMEA2042733) | human gut metagenome | biome: human gut; feature: human-associated habitat; material: faeces... | reverse complement strand
TACCAGAAGATTCGGATATCTGGACGGAAGAACAACCGGCTCTTTCTCAGTCTCATCAAAGTTTGGTACAAAATCTACGGTATCTTTGTCTATATCACGAAACAGCTCGTTGCAGATTGCATCAAGTTTTGCCTCAGTATAACGGGATGCCGCCCACGCCATGTCACGGCTGTAGAATTTACCGAAGTTACCCTTTGAATCTACATACGGATGCAAAAGTGCCTCATAGCCCCTTGAAAGACGAACCATTGTGTCATAAATTGCAGAGTCGCCGTGAGGATTGAGCTTCATTGTTGCACCGACAATGTTTGCCGATTTTGTTCTTCCGCCGTTCAGAAGTCCCATTTTGTACATCATATACAGGAGCTTTCTGTGCGACGGCTTGAACCCGTCGATTTCGGGAATTGCACGGGAGAGAATTACGCTCATTGCATACGGCATATAGTTCTCTCTGATAGTGGAAACTATTGGCTGTTCCACTATTTCACCCGCACCGTTGATTACACCGTGAGTTTTTGACGGTGAAGTTCTGCGGGGAGTCTTTGAAGATTTTTTCGCCATTTATTTCCACCTCCAATCAGCTTACATCAAGCTGGTCAATATATTCGTTGCCGTGTTCTACTATATAATCTTTTCTTCCCTGAAGATTGTCACCGAGAAGAACATCAAAAATTTCCGCTGTCTGTTCTGCATCGGCAGGAAGAACCTTGATAAGTCTGCGTGACTCGGGGTTCATTGTGGTAAGGTTCATCATATCGGGTTCGTTTTCGCCAAGACCTTTTGAACGCTGAATTGTGAATTTTTCCTTGCCGAGCTGTTCAATGAACTTATCCTTTTCAACCTCATCGTATGCAAAATAAACATCGTTTTTGGATGTAATTTCATAAAGAGGCGATTCGGCAATAAACACCTTGCCTTCTTCAATGAGTGTAGGTGTAAGTCTGTAAAGCATGGTAAGTAAAAGTGTTCTGATCTGGAAGCCGTCAACATCGGCATCGGTGCAGAGAATAATTTTGCTCCAGCGAAGTGCGTTCATATCAAAGCTTGAAAGATTCTTGTTTGCTTTTGACTTAACCTCAACACCGCAACCGAGAACCTTGAGCAAATCGGTAATGATTTCGCTCTTAAAAATCTTATCGTAGTCGGCTTTCAGGCAGTTAAGTATTTTACCTCTGATTGGCATAATTGCCTGAAAATCGGGGTTTCTTGCCTGTTTACATGCACCGAGAGCAGAATCACCCTCTACTATGAACAGTTCACGCTGTTCCGTGTCTTTACTTCTGCAATCGACAAATTTTGCAACACGGTTTGTTATGTCGAGATTGCCCGAAAGCTTTTTCTTTATGTTAAGTCGTGTTTTCTCAGCATTTTCACGGCTGCGCTTATTGATAAGCACCTGTTCGCAGATCTTTTCTGCCTCAAGCGGATTTTCAATAAAATAGACTTCAAGACTTTGACGGAGAAATGCAGTCATAGCGTCCTGAATACCCTTGTTTGTAACCGCCTTTTTGGTCTGGTTTTCATATGATGAAACACTTGAAAAAGACGAAATAACGCACACAAGGCTGTCCTCAACATCGTCATACTTGATTTTGCTTTCGGTTTTGTTATATTTATTATTTTGTTTTAAGTAGCTGTCAATCTGGTAAACAAAGGCATTCCGCACCGCCTTATCGGGAGCGCCGCCGTGTTCAAGCCAGCTTGAGTTGTGGTAGTATTCGGTGAGATGCACTTTATTTGAAAATGCAACCGAGATATCCATTTTGCACTTATATTCGGGCTTATCGTCACGGTCACGGGTTTTAACCTCGGTTTCCCAATGCTGAATTGAGCTGAGTCCGTTTTCACCGACTACCTCGGCAACATGGTCAACAATACCGTTTACATAGTTATAGCTTGTTGTATCAAAGCTTTTGCCGTTTTGATTGCGGAAAACAAATTCAATTCCTGCGTTGACAATAGCCTGTCTTTTCATTATGTCAAGAAAATATTCGGGCTGAATGTCGATATCCGTAAAGACCTCGAGGTCGGGTTTCCAATGAATTTTTGTACCCGTATCCTTTTTGCTGTACGGCTCTTTTTTGAGCTTGCCGACAATCTCGCCTTTTTCAAAACGGAGAGTGTATCGGTAGCCGTCACGGCGGATATCAACATCCATATACTCGGAGCTGTACTGGGTTGAACAAAGACCGAGACCGTTCATACCAAGGGAAAATTCGTAGCTTTCACCCTCGTTGTTATTATACTTACCGCCGGCATAGAGTTCGCAGAAAACCAGTTCCCAGTTGTAGCGCTTTTCGTTTTCGTTGTAGTCAACGGGAATTCCTCTGCCGTGATCTTCAACCTCAATTGAGCCGTCGGAATAGCGAGTAACTGTGATTTTTTTACCGTAACCCTCTCTCGCCTCGTCTATTGAGTTTGAAAGAATCTCAAACACGGAGTGCTGACAGCCGTCAATACCGTCCGAGCCGAAGATTACGGCAGGACGCTTACGGACACGGTCGGCACCCTTTAGCGTTGTGATACTGGTATTATCATAATCGGTGGTTTTCTTTCTTGGCATTTTACTCTTCCTTTATCATTTTTCACCACGCAGTTTTTTGATTTTGTCACGCAGATATGCGGCGTGTTCAAATTCAAGCAACTTTGCGGCAGCTTTCATTTCCTTTGTCAGTTTTTCTATCAACTGTTGTTTTTGTGCCTTTGAAAGCTTTTTTGTATTCTTAAATTCACTGTCATCGTGAGTAGAAATTTCAAGTATATCGCTGACCTTTTTGACAATAGTCTTTGGAACGATGCCGTGTTCAACATTATATTTATTCTGAATTTCACGGCGGCGCTGTGTTTCGGTTATTGCAACCTTCATTGACGGTGTTACGCTGTCGGCATACATAATAACCGTACCCTCGCTGTTTCGTGCGGCCCTGCCGGCAATCTGAATAAGCGAACGGGTTGAACGGAGAAATCCCTCTTTGTCGGCGTCAAGTACGGCAACAAGAGAAACCTCGGGAATATCAAGTCCTTCACGCAGAAGGTTGATTCCGACAAGAACATCAAATTCTCCGAGTCTTAAATCACGGACAATCTCCATTCTTTCAACGGTGTCAATGTCATGGTGCATATAACGAACCCTGATACCCAGCTTTTCAAGATATGCGGTAAGGTCTTCCGCCATTTTCTTGGTAAGGGTTGTGACAAGTGTTCTTTGATTTTTGGCTGTACGGATATTGATTTCGGACACAAGGTCGTCAAGCTGACCTTCGGTTGGTCTTACCGAAATTTCAGGATCAAGAAGTCCTGTAGGTCTGATAATCTGCTCTGCAACAACAGCCGATTTTTCAAGCTCAAAATCGCCCGGCGTTGCGCTTACATAAACAGCCTGATTTATTTTTGAATAGAATTCGTCAAAGTTGAGCGGACGGTTATCAAGTGCAGACGGAAGTCTGAAACCGTAGTCAATAAGGCTCTTTTTTCTTGCATAGTCACCCGCAAACATTCCCCGTACCTGTGGAAGCGTTACATGGGACTCATCGACAAAGAGCAGAAAATCATCGGGGAAATAGCTTAAAAGCGTGTACGGCGATGAGCCAGGCGCTCTGCCCGACATTATTCTTGAATAGTTCTCGATACCCGTACAAAATCCGATTTCCTGCAACATTTCCATATCGTACCTTGTACGCTGTTCAAGTCGTTGTGCCTCAAGGAGCTTTCCGTTTTCACGAAAATATGCAAGTCTTTCCTCAAGCTCCCTGTCAATTTCCGCAAGAGCCTTTTTCATCTTATCTCCTGACACAATGTAGTGTGACGCAGGATAGATTGCGGCATGTTTCAGAACAGCTTTGAGTTCACCCGTAAGCGGATTGATTTCGGAAATTCTGTCAATTTCATCTCCGAAAAATTCGACACGGATTATAGAATCGTTTGATGCGGCAGGGAAAATTTCAACCACATCACCACGAACCCTGAATTTATTACGGGTAAAGTTTACATCATTGCGTTCATACTGCAGTTCAACAAGCTTTTTTACAAGCTCATCACGGGACTTTTCCATTCCGGGACGAAGTGAGATTACCATATTTCGGTAGTCAATAGGATCGCCCAGGCTGTATATGCAAGAAACCGAGGCAACAATAATTACATCTCGTCTTTCGGAAAGTGCAAGAGTTGCGCTGTGGCGGAGTTTATCAATCTCGTCATTGATTGAACTGTCTTTTTCAATATAAGTATCCGTCTGTGCAACATATGCCTCAGGCTGATAGTAATCGTAGTATGACACAAAATATTCAACCGCATTTTCCGGAAAGAACTCTTTGAACTCACTGCAAAGCTGAGCCGCAAGAGTTTTGTTGTGTGCAAGCACAAGTGTCGGTCTTTGAACCTTCTGAATAACATTTGCCATTGTAAAAGTTTTACCCGAACCCGTTACACCGAGAAGAGTCTGTTCACGGTTGCCTGCATTTATACTGTTTACAAGCTTTTCGATTGTCTGCGGCTGGTCGCCTGTCGGCTGATATTTTGAATGAAGTTTAAATTCCATAATACACATCACATTCCAAATACGGATTTTTTTATTATGTTTCCTGTTACAGGGCTCTTTATTACAAAAGTCCTGTAACAGAAAACATATCCGAACAAAATTTCGATTTTAATTATAGAACAGATGTTTTAAATTGTCAAATGTTTCTTTTAAAGAACATTATTACTTTTCATAATAGAAGATGTTCCCCGCAAGCCTGCTTTCACGGAGAGAAACATAATCATCATCGGTTATTATGAAATGGTCGATAAGCTCAACTCCGACAGTTGCAAGCGTACTCTTCAAAACTATTGTTGTGTCAAGGTCACTTCCCGAAGGCAGAGCCGTTCCGCTGGGATGATTATGTGCTATAAACGCAGTTTTGGCATTGTGACGAAGTGACAAATCAACAATTTTTCTGACAGGCATATCGGATGAATTGAGTGAACCTTTTGAAATTATATCAAAATAAATCATCTTGCCCTTTGCATCACCGAGCATGAGAGCGACACATTCGTTTGTTCGACCGATAAATTTTGCTTTAAATATTTTACCGAGATTTTCATAGTCGATGATATTATCATGCGACATCTTTGATTCGGTATAAAGCCTTGCCATTTCGGGCAACATTTTGAGCAATGCGGCGGCATTTTCAGACAGACCGAATTCCTTCATAAGCTCGTCAATCGGAGCGTCACACACTCCGCCGACAGTGATATAACGGTCAAGCAGACGATGTGCAAGAGGATTTGTGTCCTTTCTCGGAATAGCATAGTAAAGGAACATTTCAAGAGCCTCATGTATTTCAAACACATCAAATCCGTTTTCTATGAACTTTTTACGCATTCTTTCACGATGACCGCTGTGTTCGTTATCGGTTGTCCGTGCCATATTATCCCCACCGCAAAATAAGTTTTTTCAAACTTTGGGGGCGGATAAAACCGCCCCGACTGATTAATATTAATAATTAAAAGCTGTTATTCCTTTACGCCGTACTGCTCATAGTAAGCGTCAATAGCAGCTTTGAGCTTGTCGTCAATAATAACCTTGCCCTTGTATTCCTTGTTGTAAAGGTGTTCAACAACCTCTGCCATTGTTACGATTGCAGTTGTTTTAAGGCCGTACTTTTCTTCGATCTCGGAAAGTGCGCTCTTTGTACCCTTGCCACGCTCCATACGGTCAACGGAAACGACAAGACCGATTGGGTTTACATCGCCCTGAGCCTTGATAATCGGGAGAGTTTCTTCAATTGATGTGCCTGCTGTTGTAACATCTTCGATGATAACAACCCTGTCACCGTCATTGATAGGACTGCCGAGAAGAATACCCTTGTCGCCGTGATCCTTAACTTCTTTTCTGTTTGAGCAATAACGGATATCCTGACCGTATTTTTCACTGATTGCGATAGTTGCGGCAACAGAAAGCGGAATGCCCTTGTATGCAGGTCCGAAAAGAACATCAAAATCAAGACCGAACTTGCTGTTGACAGCCTCTGCATAATACTGACCGAGACGGCGGAGCTGAGCGCCTGTTCTGTAGAAACCTGTGTTTACGAAGAAAGGAGTTTTTCTTCCGCTCTTTGTAACAAAATCGCCAAATTTGAGAACCTGACAATCAACCATAAATTCAATGAATTCCTTTTTGTAAGCTTCCATCAATAAAACCTCCGATACAAAATAGCTTTCGGACAAACATCTGTAATATCCGACAGTTTTACATAATTCAACATTGTAAATTCTACCACAATATCTCGTTTTTGTAAATGACAGTTACACAGCTGTAATCAATCGTAATGTTATGTTAAAACAGAAAAAGACTTCGCAACAGAGTACGAAGTCTTTTTTGATATAACTTTAATTACCACTGAGAACAAATCTCCCAGTTATCCAAAGATGTTGCAAAATCGCTTTCATTTTCAACGATTCCACCGGTATAGAAATATACATCTGTATAACCGACAATATATTTTTGTATGGTAGTGCTCTCTTTGACAGTTATGGGAAAGGCATTCCAATTCACTCTTGCTCTCAACTTCTGTGCACAGTTAAAATCAACCTCACCTACTATATATTTTTGAACAAGCGTAGCATCTACTACACTAACAACCCCGTCACCGTTAACATCACCGAGAACAATATTCTGACAGGTCATTGTATTAAAAACTTCCAATAATTCATAGAAACATTCACTTATGTATTTCTGTTGTTTAATAGTATAATCTTTATCTAAAATTCCCTCGCCATACTCTTTAAGTTCAAAATTCGGATTGTTAACACTAAGGGCATTAAAAAGCTTTTCTCTTTTTTCAACAAATGTATTCCAAATTTCGTCAGAGTACCAGTTATTATCGTTTTTCTCATTAACAGCATAATAGCAAGTATAGCCGGCACCACTTGGTCTTATCCACGGATTCTCATAAAAATCCTTTAATTCATCATATTTATTTTGTAATTCTATACTCTCCGTTTCTTCCGATAAAGATAAAATTTCTTCCGCCAACTTATAACTATGGTCATAATAGTAATATGCATACGGCTTTTTTTCACCGGTAGATGAAATATCCATCTTTACTTTTAACGCATAATTATAAATATACGAATAACTGCGTGACACCGCTGAAACAGAAAAAACGGCGGTGCTTGCAATTAATAATACAGCAAGTAATAAAGCACTTATTTTTTTAATACTCATAATAATCTCCTTTCAAAAAAGCAAAAAAGTAAACTCACGACCATACAATAAATTCGTTATAAATTTATTACATCAAATAAGATAGAGATATCTTATTTGATTCTCATAATATCACTTTCAACAATATTTGTCAATAATTACAAGAATAAATTTTTGAACATTAAAAATTTTATTTAATCAAACAAAATTGTACACCAATTCTTTTGCCGCAAGCGACAAAATTACGCTTGACTTTATAGAACAAGTGTTCTATAATTGAATAAAAACAAATGTTCGAGGTGATGCGTTGTGAATATTAATTGTGCCGTTGACAAAAGCAAATATAAAAAGGACAGGGTTATTCTTCACAGCGACTGTAACGGATTTTATGCGAGCGTTGAGTGTTTGCATCATCCCGAAATCAGAAACAAACCTGTTGCCGTGAGCGGTGATGCGGAAAATCGGCACGGAATTATTCTTGCTAAAAATGAGATTGCGAAGAAGTATAATATAAAAACAGGTGAGGCAATCTGGCAGGCAAAGCAGAAATGTCCCGACCTCATAACCGTTCCTCCCCACTTTGATTTGTACAAGCGATTTTCAAAAATGGCGAGGAGAATTTACAGCGAATACACCGACAAAATCGAGCCGTTCGGACTTGACGAGGCATGGCTTGATGTTACCGACAATAAGAATATGAGCGGCAAAGAGATTGCACTCGAAATTAATCGCCGTATAAAGCAGGAGCTCGGAATAACCGTAAGCATCGGAGTCAGCTTTAATAAAATTTTTGCCAAATTCGGAAGTGACTATAAAAAGCCTGACGCTATAACGGAAATCACACGGGAAAATTACAGAGATATTGTGTGGAACTGTCCTGCAAAAGACCTTTTGTATGTTGGCAGAGCAACGGGCAGAAAGCTTGAATCTATCGGCATTTATACGATTGGAGATATCGCAACCGCAGATGTTACGCTGTTGCGGTCATATCTCGGAAAATGGGGCGACCTAATTTACGGCTTTGCAAACGGATACGACTCTTCCCCTGTTGCCCATATGAACGAAAACAGCGAGGTAAAGTCAATCGGTAACTCAACCACAACTCTGAAAGATATGGTAACCTTTAACGATGTAAAACAGGTTATATTCGTTTTGTGTGACAGCGTTTGCAGAAGAATGCGTGAACAGGGATTTATGGCAAAAACGGTTTGCATTACGATTCGTGACAACGAGCTGATGTCATTTAACCGACAGCACACAACGGAAATCCACACAAATCTTACAAAGGATATCACAAATACGGCTATTGAGCTTTTCAAAAAAAGCTATAAAATGGAAAAACCGCTGAGAAGTATCGGGGTAAGCGTTACGGATTTTATTCACGATGATCAGCCGCACCAGATGAGCCTTTTGCGTGATGAAAAGCGACTTATTCAGAACGAACAGCTTGACAAAACACTTGACAGATTAAAAAAGCGATTCGGCAATTATGCTGTTCGCCCTGCCGTTTTGCTTGATGACAAGGAGCTTTCGGATTTTAACCCAAAGGAGGATCATACAATTCATCCTGTCGGATATTTATGATAACGATGCATCTTAGGCAAAAAATTAAAGATGTTTCTCTGATTTTAAGGGAGGTAACAAGCTATGAAAAAGTATGTTAAAGTTACTGCCACATTTGATTGTGACGGAGATCTTATTCCCGAATATATTGTGTGGGATGACGGAAGGAGATACCGCATTGACAAAATTTCCGATGTGCGGTATGCGGCGTCTCTCAAAGCAGGCGGTGCGGGAATACGCTACACCTGCCATATTCTCGGCAAAGAACGGTACCTGTTTTTGGAGGAAAACAGGTGGTTTGTCGATGCCAAACAATAAGCGGAGGATTATATGCATAAGGTCAAAGCAAAAGGAATTTTATCTGCCGCAAACGGCATGAACATTTACAGAGGATGCCAACACGGATGCATTTATTGTGACGCACGCAGTAAATGCTATCAGATGAATCACCGATTTGAAGATATTGAGGTGAAAGAAAATGCCCCGGAATTGCTTGAAAACGCTTTAAAAAGGAAACGCAGAAAATGTATGATTGGTACGGGTGCGATGAGCGATCCGTACATTCCCCTTGAAAAAGAACTGAAACTGACACGAAGATGTCTTGAAATAATCAACCGCTACGGATTCGGTGTAACTGTACAGACAAAGTCGGCATCTGTTATGAGAGATATTGACCTGTTTACGAAAATAAACGATAAAAGCAAGGCTGTGTTACAGATGACGCTTACAACGGCAGACGAAAGCCTTTGCAGAATAATTGAACCGAATGTTTCCGTTACTAAAGAAAGATTTGAAACGCTCAAGACATTTCAAGAAAACGGTATTCCGAGTGTTGTGTGGTTTTCTCCGTTTTTACCGTTTATAAATGATACAAAAGAAAATATTGACGGACTTTTAAAGTATTGCATTGACGCAAAGGTTCGTGGAATAATATGCTTTGGCATAGGTCTTACTCTGCGTGACGGTGACAGAGAATATTTTTACAGCCGGCTTGACAAACACTTTCCGAATATGAAGGAACGATACATTTATACATACGGAAATTCATATCAGCTTACGAGCAGTAACAATAATGTTCTGATGAACAGGATTTCAGAAGTTTGCAGAAATCACGGAATTATGTTCGGAGTTGAAAATGTGTTTTCGTATTTGCATAAATTTGAAAGCAAAACCGAACAGCTAAGTCTGTTTGACGGAATATAGAAAAATAAAAAAGATATACGGCAGAAACTTTTACCGTATATCTTTTTGTTTTAAGTATTCACTGTTTTACAAATGTGATTTCATAGTCGTTATATTTAAGCACAACAGCCGAAACTTTACCGTTCTTTTGTGTGAGTACGGCGGAAGTATTTGTTCCGTCATCAAATGACAAATTGACTTTGTCCGAAGCTGACACGGTATATTTTCCGCTGTGAGTTCCGTCATCCGGACTTCCCGGCGAAAGCCATAAAGTAAAAGTGCCGTCATCGGAAAATGACATAGAACCCTGATAAGCGCTGTAATTTGTGTTGTAAACCTCACTCATTTCAACCTCATCACCGCTCGCATTCTTTGCACCTTCGGGAACCCATGCAGACGAGGTAAGCTCGGCGGTTACTGACGGTGAAAGCACATTAACGGCAACGATTGCCGCAATGATAAATACGCAGGCGGCAATAACCGATGAAACTATTGCTGTTGTTTTCTTTTTCTTATTCTTCTTTTTTACAGCCCTGTTAGCCTCAAATTTTGCATAGTCAGGCTTTTTAACAGATTTCTTACTCATTTAATCACCGATATTTTACTTAAAGGATACAATAATTCCGCCGTAGTTTACGGTAATTTCAGCAGGAACATCACCGTTCCATTCGGTTACGGTAGCAATAACATTTTTATCGTTGGAATATGTTATTACAACGGAGTCGCCCTCAACTATGTACGCACCCGAATTTGCCGAGGCACTTGTGATTCCGTCAATGAATGTTCCGTCCTCATTAAAAGTAAATCCGCCGCCTGAATAAGCAGAGCCGAAAAGATCTCTCAAAGAATATTCTTCAGAAGAATTTTCGTCTTTTGCATAGTACGGAATAAGAGTTGCACTGAATTTTGGCTTTTGCTTCTCTCCGCTGATTGTCGGAACAACAATTTCACTGTCATTTGAAGATGTTTCGGCTGTGTATCCCTGTTCTGTCGGCTCTTGTGAAGCTTCACCCGATTTGGTTGCAGGCTGTGTGGTTTCGGATACAGAGTCGGGAACATTCTGTGTTGAGTTTGTATTATCGGCGGTTGTTGAAGCAGCCGCA
>ENA-OOWH01001826-OOWH01001826.1-human-gut-metagenome-genome-assembly--contig:-NODE-1826-length-11091-cov-3.066781_pt1 | contig 11091 bp, 10 predicted proteins | sample MGYA00241576_ERZ501321 | MGnify/ENA primary metagenome ERZ501321 (study PRJEB25962, sample SAMEA2042733) | human gut metagenome | biome: human gut; feature: human-associated habitat; material: faeces... | reverse complement strand
AAGGCTTCCCTTGCATTTTTCTTTGTAAAGCTGGATGCCCTTTGATACGGTACGGACAGCATCCACATCCAGTCCAGAGTCGGTCTCGTCAAGGATTGCAAGCTTTGGCTCTAACATAAGCATCTGCAGAATTTCTGCTTTTTTCTTTTCACCACCGGAGAAGCCGACATTTAAATCACGTTCTGCATAGGACTCGTCCATGGAAAGAAGTTTCATGGTCTCGGTCAGTTTTTTCTTGAAATCCCACAGACGGACACGCTTTCCGGTCTTCTGCTCGAGTGCATTACGGATAAATGCGCTCAATGTCACCCCCGGAACTTCCAACGGATTCTGGAAGGAGAGGAAGATTCCCTTTTTGGCACGCTCATTCACCGGCATCTCTGTGATGTCCTCTCCGTCAAAGAAAATCTGTCCGGATGTGATGGCATATTTCGGATGCCCGGTGATGGCATAGCCCAGGGTGGATTTTCCGGTTCCGTTCGGTCCCATCAGAACATGCACTTCGTCTTTTCCAACTTCTAAATTTACTCCGTGTAATATTTCTTTATCTTCAACGTTTACGTGCAGATCTTTGATCTCTAATAAATTTTTTTCCGACATTTGTATTTCCTCCATATAAAACATGTTGTTTAACTTTCACAGGAATGCGTCTTCTGTGAAATCATATCCTCAAGGGTATGCTTCTCAAGGTAATCATTGATCACAGCTTCCAGTCCCTGCCAGAACGGAAGTGTGGTGCACTCTGCGGTGCTCTCGCACTTTTTCCCACCTTCGCACAGGCACGCGACCGGAGCTAAATTTCCTTCGATCAGTTGAAGGATCTCAATTACTTTATATTCCGACGGTTGTTTGATCAGACGGTAACCGCCACCCTTTCCGCTGGCACTCTCAAGCATCTTCCCTTTTGTCAGTATGGTCATAATACTTTCAAGATATTTCAGGGAAATGCCCTGCCTTGTGGCAATTTCTTTGACCGGAATGAATTCTCCGGAATTGTGCTGCGCAAGATCGACCATCACACGCAGTGCATATCTGCTTTTTGCGGATATCATCATATCGTTTTACCACCTCGTTTCATGAAATACGACCGCAGCGTATTCCGTGAGTTCTACGGTGTGATTATAAGCCCCACTCCCCTACTATGTAAATAGGGGAATGTGAAAAATCATGTTTTTCTTCCAATACAAATTGCTGTTTAACTGTGTGGTCTGGGATCTTTTGTTTTTCAGAGGGACGGATTTGCGGTGGATTGTTCTAAATATAAGTTTTTTCGATGCGACGGAAGAAGGGGGCATTCTCTTTCTACAGAAAAATTTGCAAATTAGCGCCGATATTGATTTCAGGTAAATTTGACAAATATTTTACTTTTATGCTATTAGCGTTATGTGATGGAACTACGGCGCAGTTGCAAATTTGTTCTTCCGAAAGAAATGTCCCCCTTCTTCCTGTGGATTGGAGAAAATATAGTTGAGAAATATATTTCCGCAAATCCTGTCTGTTGAATAAATATAAAGGCACCAGAACCTGCAGTTAAAGGTGCTCCCGGAAGGAAATGCATACAATGAGTGCTTACGGTAAAGGGATAAATACTTTGGAAGTTTGACATGCAAATAAGTGGAAATTTCATTGCTGGTATTTTGTGAAACAATCGTTCTATTGAAACTTTTATATGATCGGGCATTATGAACTTATAAATGAAAGATGAGGGCTATATAATCAAAATTCATAGGAAAAATGCCATCGTGATATCTATGCCAATAAAATTCAGTAAAAGATACCATCGTGGTATCTATGCCAATAAAATTCAGTAAAAAATTCCACCGTGGTATCTATCCCAATAAATTTCATGTAAAAGATACCATTGCGGTACCTACACGCTGAAAATTTAACATTCAGATACCGGAAAGTCTCTATAGATTAAAAATTGCTTCTTTAGGTACCGCTTTTTCTAAAAAACCGGTATCTGGAGAAACAATTTTTACTATATAGGTGACATTTCCTGATTTCAAGCATTAAAATTTCGAAAAACCGTCACCTAAAACTTTAATTTTTCATCTATAGATACCCGGCCGTATCATCAAGTGATTTAACAGGGTATTTTTATGTTTATTCCAGTTCATGGGATTCGTAGCTCCTTTTGAGGCGTCCCCTTAACTGCAAGTTCTGGTGCCTTTATGTTTGTTCCACAGACAAGATTTGCGGGCATCATTCTTTTACTTATAGTTTTCCAATCCACAGGAAGAAGGGGGACATTTCTTTCGGAAGAACAAATTTGCAACTTGCTCTGGCACTCACAACCCATAGTGAATTGCGTAAACTGAAAAACTTTACTCCACGTACCTGAAACCAACGCCAGAGCTAACTTGTAAATTTTTCTGGAGAAAGAGAATGTCCCCCTTCTTCCGTCATATCGAGAAACCTTATACCCAAACCAACTCCCCCACAAATCCGTCCCTCCTGCCAAACCCCAAATACCCCAGACCACGCAGTTAACCAGCAATTTAAATGATCAATGCAAAATATCCCCAATCCCATATAAGTTCCGCAAAACTATTCTCCAGATACTCGCGGATATCCTCATCCTCATACCCGGTCATACGAGAAATCACCACCATATACTCCCGCACCGTCTCATAATCGAGTGCCTCCTCTGCTGGTATCCCATCTGCATCCAGACACCATTTCAAAAACAGACTCTGCCGGATTGCCGCATACGCAATCGCAATCCACTGCATCTGCAGCACCATGTGCTCCAGATTATCTGCCTCTTCCGGTTCCGTCTCAAAATTCTCTGGCAAAATCAGATCCGAAAACACTTCGTTTCTGAGGAAATTACGAAGCAACGGTTCATACGATGCAAATGCATTCCGGAACTGTCTCCACCGATCCCAAAGCTGTCCTGCCTCATTTTCCCCCTTAGTGGCATCCATATCTTCTCCCACATGGATTCCCTGCCTTCCGAAAATTTGGGAATAATATTCTGCCTGTGTAATCACTGGTGTCAAAAACTTCTCATACAATCCCTCTTTCCGGTAATTGACCGCCAGATCCTGCAGAAGTTCATTGCATTCTTCCCAGGTTTCCAGCGAAGAGATTGTGCTCTTTGCCTGTGTGATTGCGGTGCGCAGTTGCTGCAGTGTCTCCGGAGAAAAATATTCTTCCACCAGTTCCGGTGTGACAGACTGATTTTTATACAACTCCAGCAGAATATAAAAACTTTCCAGCAGAGCCTCCTCGATAGAAACCGTATGATCCCCCAGTAACGCCAGAATATGTTCCCGGATCAGAAACGCCATTTTATTTTCGTCTTTTTCCACACACATGGTATGTTCCGACACATTTGTCCACGTATTTTCACTTGAAATGTCTGCATTGCTGTGCACGACCGATGGAAACGTAATCTCCTTATGCCGCCACAAATCAATCACCGCTGGACACCCCGGCATCAATGTATCTTCTTCATGATCTGCAAACCGGTGCACTTCCCGTGGAAATGTCGTGCAGGTTTCCGAGAGAATCGAATCCCCATACGCCAAAACCAGACGGCACAGTTTGTCTTTGGCAAGAAATGGGCATCGATGCTCCTCGTCCAGCCGGATAACCCGGATTCCATCTTTCATACAAGTATAAGTGCTGAGATTTTTCCCACAATTTTTTGAATCTCCAGATACCTGATCCAACGACCGGCTTTTAGCGCATCCCGGCATCGTATCCGGTGGAAGAACTTTCTTCCATCTGCGGTTTGTATCCGCATCCACCGCAATCTTCCACTCCTGACAGCAGGTAATCGGACACTGGCCGGCAATGCAGCTGAATTTATCATAATAATCCGGACGAATTTTCTTTCGTTCTGTTTTCATATATCCTCATTTCTACATATGCTTGTTCAGTACTCTCCATGCAATTGCATAGACAATAAGAAACAGACAGATCATACACGACATCAGCTTACTGATCATCGGATCATACAGTCCTCCAAAAAGAAAGGCAAAATACATTACAATCAGAAGCACAAACGCTGCCATCCTTAACGCACGCGACCCAATCTCAATATTTCTCTCGTCCGTTACCTGCAGTCTTGCTTCCTTTAATTTCTCTTCGTCTTTCATCAGACGCTTATTGCGGATCAAAAAAACAATTCCAGAACATATAAGCCCCACACCGATCCCACAATATACACCCAACATATAATCGTCTACTTTCATCTTTCCTGAAAATTCCATATAATAAGCGGCTGCCGCACTGATTACGCCAAGCAGAATCAGTCCCAACAAAGCTTTATTTTTCGCCTGCAGCTGCTTGCGGAATTCCTCATTGTTTGTCACTTTACTTCCTGAAAATAAACAAAATCCCTTCATATGTTTTCATCCTCCTGATCAAATATAAATAATTCCTCAATGGTTACGTGAAAAAACTGTGCAAGTTTGTGTGCCAACACTAAAGAAGCTTTGTATCTGCCTCCCTCCAGGGATATAATCGTCTGTCTGGTCACATCCACAGCATCTGCAAGCTCGCTCTGGGTCACTCCCAGTTCCTTGCGCAGATCCTGAATTCTTGTTTTCATGCTTCCCCTCCTCACGGAAATTTTTGTCAAGTTTGCTTTACACCTAGAAGTATAGTGCACTTTACATTGTATGTCAAGTGTATTTTACATTTTCATTTCAGAACGAAGCAAAACTTTGAAAGTTTTTATTGAACAGTAACAGGCAATTGGTATAAACTGTGTATATATCGAAAATAAAGGAGAACCTATGAAATTAGAAAATTACGAAGTGCATCTGCCAAGCTATTCCATCGGCGATCACATCTACGATAAAATCGGTCCGGTCTGTGAATCCTACGGAAAAACCGTGCTTCTGATCGGTGGCAGACGCGCACTTAAAGCAGCGGAAGAAAAAATCCGCACTTATGTAGCAAAAACAAACTTAGAAATCATCGGTGTCGAACTGTACGGCAGTGACTGTACCTACGAAACCGTGGAAAAACTGCGGCAGCTTCCCGTCTATCACAAAGCCGATATGGTCTTTGGTGTGGGCGGTGGAAAAGCACTAGACACCGTAAAATGTCTGTGTATCACTGATGATAAGCCGGTCTTTACGTTCCCGACCATCGCCTCCAACTGTGCAGCATGTACTTCGGTATCCATCATGTACAACGAGGACGGCACCTTCTTAAAACCGAACTTTTTTATACGGCCTGCCATGCACGCATTTATCGACACAGAAATTATTGCCAAAGCCCCTGCACAGTATATGTGGGCGGGCATTGGCGATACCTATGCCAAATACTATGAGGCAACCATCTCTTCCCGTGGGGAACAGCTGGAACATTTCACCTCCCTTGGTGTGGCATTAAGTGTCATGTGCCGCAATCCGCTTCTGGAATACGGTGCCAAAGCACTCGAGGATCATAAAAAAGGATTATGTACCTACGATGTGGAGCAGGTTGTCCTTGCCATCGTCGTGACAACCGGAATTGCCTCCATTTTCCTGACAAAAGATTTCACCCCGGATTATAACAGTGGACTGGCGCATGCAATTTTTTATGCGCTGACCAGTTATCCGGTCATTGAAGAAAAACATCTGCACGGAGAAGTCGTGGGATTCGGTGTTCTGTTTGCACTGCTTGTCGACCAGCAGTACGAGGAATTTGAAAAAATTTATACCTTAAACCAACAGCTGCAGCTTCCGACCTCCCTGGAACAGATTGAGATTACGGAAGAACAGTGGGAGGAAAGTATGGATCGCATCCCGGAAATGTCCGATATCAGACATTACCCATATAAAGTAACAAAAGAAATGCTGGCCCTTGCAATGAATCAGCTGAAAGAACGGGAGGGAGGCAGACTGATAAATGCATAAAAAATCTTCTGCCGGCACCGGCACCTATTCCATCATTTTTGGTGTTGCCTTTGTCTGGTTCACCACGCATTTCGGCGGCGGATTTGCCTCCGGTGCCCAGATTTACAGTTACTATGTACGGTTCGGCATCTGGTGTCTGATCATGCCTGCACTTGCCATGCTCTATAACGGTATCTTTTTTGCCTACGGCATGCGCTTTGCCAGGAAACACGAAGTGTACGATTACCGCTCGTACAACAATGCTTTTTACGGAAAATTCGCCCCAGTTTTTTCCAACCTGTTTGAAGTGCTCTATATCTGCGTCATGTGTGTCGCTCCCGCTGTTGCCTTTGCAACCGGTGGTGCAACATTAAGCACACTGACAGGACTTCCGTATCTGTTGTGTACACTGATCATCGGCATTTTTATCTTTATCGTTGCCATTTTCGGCACCGATCTGGTGCGCCGGGTTGCCTCCGTGCTTTCTATCTGCATCATTGCCGGGCTTCTGATTGTATACATTCCGAATATCATCCACGGATGGTCTGCCATCCGCGCAACCGCACAGCAGATGACAACATCCACACAACCATTCGGAAAGGCACTTTACTCCGCATTCCTTTACGGAACGTTCCAGCTGGCAAACATTGCGGTATTTGTCCAGCATACCAAAGTATTCAAAAAACCGGGCGATGCAGTCAAAAGCATGGGGCTTGGCTTTATCATCAACGCGCTGATGATGACGATGGTCTGTCTCGGAATTATGACCGTTTCCACAAGTCCGGATATGGCAGGCACCAGCGTGCCGACACTGCTTATGGTACAAAAAGGCATCGGCAAAGGATTTATGACACCGCTCATTTCCATTCTGATTATCCTCGGTGCCGTATCCACAGCAGTAAATATGGTTGCCGCCATGGTGAAACGTGTATCCGACGGACTTAAAAAACGGACCCTGTCCGGCAAAAATGATGTATCCGATGGAACACCAAAAGCAGAAACTCCGGACATAAACACCAGAAAACGCATCTCCTCCCGTGAGATTATCATCGCACTGATCTGCTGTCTGATTGATTTTGGCATCGCACAGTTCGGCTTACTGACACTGATCCAGAAAGCTTACAGTTTTCTGGCTTACCTTGCCATCCCGGTGATCCTTGTTCCATATATCATTCACATGATTGTGACACGAATGGATTCCAAATAAAGCAAATGTAGGAAAAAGGTCTTATTGACGAAAACCATCCTTAGATGATACGATACCTCCATATCAATAAAAAATATGGAGGTTTTATTTTATGAAAAAGTTAAAGAAACAATTTCTGGCAGCTGTGCTTACCGCAGTTATGGCAGTATGCGCTTTTGCCGGCACTACTCCTGTAGCGGCAGCAACCCTTTCTGCCAAGCAGTACATCAACAAAATGGCGAAAGCCACAGAAAAATTGAAATCCTATGAGATGAAAATGAACATGGATATGGACATGTCGGTTCAGGGAAAAACCACATCCACCAAAACCACGTCAACAACGATTGCTTTTGCCAGTCCGCTGAAAACCAAAACCGTTATGACGATGACAATCCCTTCCAACGGTAAAGACACAAAAATAAAAGTAATCTCCTACACAAAACAAAAAGGCAACAAACTGTTGCAGTACACCTCTACGGATAACAAAACCTATGAAAAATCAACACTGGATTTGTCTGACTACTCCGATATGCTCAGTTCTGTACAGACCACAGATATGTATTCGGATTTAAAAATTGTCAAAAACAGCGTAACCGTCAACGGAAAATCAACCGTACAGATTCAGGCACGGCTGAAGGGCGAAGATATTGCCGGTCTTCTTGCACAACTTGGACTTAACGGAGATAACACACAGGGAACATCTTCTGATTACAGTTCTCTTTCTCCGATTACCATCTCTCTCTGGATTGATAAGAAGACCTATTATCCGGTAAAACAGACGATCGACATGAAAGACTTCATGAACGAGTATCTTAGTTCTCTTGTAGCGGATTCCGATATGTCCTACTCCAAGATTAAGACATCTGTTACATACAAAAACTTCAACAAGGCAACTAAATTTTCACTTCCGAAAGCCTGCAAATAAATGAAAGAAATGAAAAAGCTGGAATAACGACCAATTCGTTATTCCAGCTTTTTTACTTCCCCTGTGTACAATTCGCTGCATCAATGGCAATGACAAGCATCAATGCCGGAATCTCATCTTCGGAATTTAAAATATTAATCGTATAGGTATCTCCCCAGTGGAACAGTTCCTTTGAAATATGTACGACCGAACTGCAGCCCGCATACACATCATAGTCCCAGGCGAGGAAATCTCCCTCACAACGCCATCCGTTATAATCAATTTCATAACGCGGTTTAAAAAACGTAAATTCCTTTTGAATATTTCCAAATTCACGTCCACCGATTATAATATCAAACGAAGGAAGAAGCGTAAAAAGACGCTGCTTGATCATACCAATTTCATTTCCGGAAACATCAAATACATGGATCTGGTGCCCCAGCCGAAACAATTCTGCTTTTACAAAATACTTTTTATTTCCCGCCTCATCATAGACATCATAGGTATCCGTCCATGAAAAAACACGCTGTTTCATCAGTAATTTCATATTCTTTTTCCCTCTTTCTTCTTTTTTCCGATCTGTGGCAACGTAATATTTACCCCAAGTACCAGTTTCACAAGCCAGACAAAAAACAACAGAACAAGAATCGGTATTACACAGGAAGTCACAAGCATTACCGCAATCGCTTCTATAAACCGGTTCAGTGTATTTTCCAGATTTACTTTTGCTCCGGTCACGGTATTCTCAACTTTGTCCACTAGTCCCGACCAGAAACTACTTTTCCCACCGTCATCGGAACTGCTGCTCCCCTGACTCTGTGTATCCGCCTCTCCTTTGATCTCATCCGTTGCCTGTTTTGCTGATGCAATGGTATTTTCCATGGAAGCTCCATATGTCGCATCAATCAGATCCGCAACCCTGACACTTACCGGAACTACCAGATAAACAGCCAGCCCAAACAAAACCAGCTTACAGGCAATGGTCCTGCCCAGATCTTTTTTGAATCCAAAACAAAGCGACAACAAAATACATCCGATCGGAATCAACAGTTTAAATGCTGCCAGCCCCGTAATGGTAACCAGATATTTTTCAAGATATATTGCACAGACAACTATCAGAAAATACGAACTCAGATCGGCCAGTTTATCCGCAATCGGAGTACCGGCATCTCCCGGAATAAGCGTAATTGCGGCAGAAGCAGCTGTTGCCGCTGCCGTCAGTTCCAATGTAGTTGTCTTTTTGTCATCCAGTGACTGAATCGCGTGTGCATTTATCTTCATAGTTGGAGATGAGGTGTATTTTGCAATCACACAAAATGACAGAAGTGCACACAAAAGGGGAATCAAAATCGATACGATCCACCGGATTCTCTCCCTCTGTTCTGCCTGTTTGTGGTTTCCTGACTCGTCCATTGTTCTTCCTCTCTTTCTGGTCTACGATCCCGAAGGAAGCCGCACGATGTGGTTCTTTCCTTCCTTCTTTGTGTGCATCAGTATTGGCATGTGTTTTTTGCGGAGTGCATGCACCACTGGATAGGCTGCAAACAGATCTGCCGTAACATAAACCGCTTCCGGTTTATACTCGAGTACCTGTTTTACAAAATCTTTGATATACGTTTTCCAGTCTTCTTTTTCCATTGCAACTTCCGCATACACGCCCTGTTCTTCCAGATCCGGAAGAAGCGGAAATGTCATGTGACAGAACTGTGCATCCGTCATATCCGGAATCTGCCTGAGCAATTGCTCTGTTTCTTCTCTCTCGCAATTTTTTGTCTCCTGTGCCTCTCCTGCATCCCACAGACACACAATCACCGGCTTTTGCTCATATTCTTCCAGACTGATCTCACATGCCCTGATGGCATCCGCCTCGTCTCCAACCGTCATAAGAAATCCGCCCTTGTGACAGAACCCTGCGCTGGCAAGCCCGGTAGCCTCTTGCAGTTCTTCATTTTCAAGCCCCAGCCATTGCTTTGGAAAACTGCATTTGTAATTCATGGAATATTCCTTCTTCTGTGGTTGTATACAGTATCCACCACGATTGGATGGGAATATGACAAATGCAATCTCCGTCTCCGACAACCGCTTCTGACACGGTACAAACTCCGGTAAAATCAGAATCTTTGCATCTTCGCTGTCCCTTTTACCAGATGTAACCGCCTGCCGGTGTTCTTCTAAAATCTCCTCCACGCGCCTGTCTGCCCGCTCATTTCCGCGATAACGCTCAAATTTGTTTTCAAGGATCATGCCTGCAACGCTTACTGCCTGAAAAAATGCCTCATCATTTCCACCCTGTGCATCCCAGGTCGGATTGAAATTCCCAATCAGTGTTGCAAGCTCGTTTTTCTCCCCCGTGTTATCATTATGATCCAGCGGCTGCACAAAAGCCTCGTCAAACTCCTCTGCCAGCTCTTCCCCAAGGATCTCTGCACCGACTGCTTCCCACAACAATCCAAACGCAGCGTATGGCACACCGTTTTCCCGGACTCTGCTGTCCCTCTGATGATGGTCATACGCACCTCTTCCAATATCAAACACAATTCCATCGAAATCGTCCGGCACACGATTTCCACGTAAAATCGTAATTTCCGGATTTATATAAAATAAAAGTGCTGCCGAAAACACATCATCCGCATGAAATTTTCCTCCATGCGTAAATGACCTGGCATCTTTTTTCTTAATCTGCTCCATTAATTCGTTCATTGCAAAATTCTTCTTTCTTTTCTGTGATTATTCTGAAATTTCCTCGATCAAAACTTTTCTGTTTATTACGCCTTTTTTCAATTGCATGACATACACATGAAAATCCAGCGTATCCTTTGCGGTCGTAAACGGCTCTTCGTGCAGTACCTCCGCATGGATTCCCGCACGCTCCAATTCTTCTTTCCGTTTTTCTGCCCGGCCTAAAAGTTTCCCGATATTTTCATCCTCTTTTTCGCCAAAAGATCGATTAGGATAAACGGATGTCGCTTTTTTTAACCTCTCTGTGATCAGATCCACTACTTTTGCATGCGCATTCCGATGTAATAAAACTGCAAGACACCTTGCAACAACAGGATATGGATACCTTTCATAAAAATGTATCCATTTTTTAATTTTTCTGTCACCCACCTGCTCTGCCATCTCTTTCATCAAGGAAAATGCACCATCCGACGGTATCCATG
>ENA-OOWH01001810-OOWH01001810.1-human-gut-metagenome-genome-assembly--contig:-NODE-1810-length-11217-cov-3.352715_pt1 | contig 11217 bp, 10 predicted proteins | sample MGYA00241576_ERZ501321 | MGnify/ENA primary metagenome ERZ501321 (study PRJEB25962, sample SAMEA2042733) | human gut metagenome | biome: human gut; feature: human-associated habitat; material: faeces... | reverse complement strand
CTGGAGTTGTATGTTCGCTTCATTCGCAGAAGCTATAAAGTAAAAATGTATTTCGAATAAATATCAAATATAAAGAAATGGCAGATTTAGATGATTTAAGAGAAGGTGCAAATTTTGGTTTAGACATTGCATCTCAACAACAACACTTTCACGTGAAAGGTGCAGAAAATGCAGCATGGGGTATGAAAGACCGTTTATCACGTATCTTTAACCCCAAAACAGGTAAATCCGTTATGTTGGCTTGTGACCACGGTTTTATCATGGGGCCTACTTCAGGACTCGAACGTATTGACTTGAATATAGTTCCGTTAATGGAATATGCAGACTGTCTGATGTGTACACGAGGCATTTTACAGTCGGTTATCCCTGCTAATACAAAGACTCCTATCTGTCTGCGCTCTGATGCCGGTACTTCCATCCTTACTGATCTGAACGACAATGTACTGATTGATGTAGAAGATGCCATCCGTATGAACGTATCAGCTATGGCTATCATGTTGGCTATTGGTGACGAAGCACACGAAGCAAAAACCGTTGCCAATTTGTATAAAGCTGTAGACAAAGCAAGTCGTTACAATATTCCCGTAATGGGGCCGTAGGTAAGCAAATGGCACGCGATGCCCGTTATTTTGGCTTAGCATCCCGTATCTGTGCTGAGAACGGTGCCAACATTGTAAAGACCTACTATTGCGAGGGATTTGAGAAAGTGGCAGCAGCCTGTCCGGTTCCTGTAGTTATTGCCGGTGGTAAGAAACTCCCCGAGAAAGAAGCACTTGAGTTATGTTATAACGCGATCAACGACGGTGCGGCTGGCGTGGATATGGGACGTAACGTATTCCAGAGTACTTCCCCTGTCGCCATGATCCAGGCGGTTCATGCGGTCGTGCATCAAGGTATCACGCCCGATCAGGGATATGAGTTGTTCCGTGACTTAGCGAAATAAAGAAGAATGAACCAATGTGTCGTTTCGCTAAATGTGCCAATATGCCAATGCGAATACAACACACATGATCTTTTTTTGCAGGGTGGACTCCATGTGTCCATCCTGCTATAACTGGCACATTGGCATATTATCTAATTAGTACATTATTATATACCATGAAAATCTATACTTTTATATTATCCGCATGCCTGCTACTCGTATGTTCCGCATGTCATGAGGCGTCGCATTATCTTTTATTAGGCGGTTCCGGCTGGGACAAAATCGCCATCGTAAACAAGAACACGAAAGAAATTGAATGGGAGCATCCCTTGGAAAAAGGATGGGAATGTAATTCCGTAGCTGTTACTCCCGACCGGAATATCCTTTTTTCCTATTCGAAAGGGGCGAAGCTAATCACCCGGGATCATGAGGAGGTCTGGAATATCTCCGCTCCGGAAGGCTGTGAGATGCAGACGGCCCGTGTACTTCCCAACGGTAATTATTTATTAGCGTGGTGTGGATACCCGGCGACGATCATGGGGGGGTGAATGCAAAAGGAGAGATCCTGTCGAAAACGGATTTCGACACCCATATCGAGCAACCCCATGCCCAATTCCGTCAAGTAAACAAGAATAAGCAGGGCAATTATTTAGTGCCCTTGTTCGCTACCTCTGAGATCCGGGAAATATCCCCGTCTGGTCAATTGCTGAAAAGCGTGAAAGTAGACGGTAACCCGTTTAGCGTGGCTGCGTTGGATAACGGTAATTATCTGGTCGCTTGCGGTGATGCCCATTGCTTCATAGAGCTGAATTTCGAGACTGGAGATATCGTTCGCAAGGTGAATGAGAACGATATCGAGGGAGCCCAGCTTTTCTTTGTTGCCCAGTTGCTCCCTAAACGGGACGGTGGTTTGTATATCTGTAACTGGCAAGGCCATGACGGAGAGGCTGCGAAAGGACATTACCCGCAGTTGATCGAGATAAACGGAGCCGGAAAGATGGTCTGGGATTTGAATGATAACGCTACCTTCGGGATGATCTCCTCTATTTGTCCGATCGATTAAAGATATATCCGGATTATTAATTATATTTGTACACCTAAATTCTAAATAAAGCATGGAAGAGAAAAACACGAATGCTACTAAACGTCGAAACCCTGTAACTTGGGTCCCTAGTGTCTATTTTGCTATGGGATTGCCTTTTGTAGTGCTGAACATGGTTACCGTACTCATGTTTAAGGGATTGGATATCTCGGATGCCCAGATTGCGTTATGGACCTCGGTTATCATGTTACCTTGGACCTTAAAGCCTTTATGGAGCCCGTTTTTGGAAATGTATCGTACCAAGAAATTCTTTGTCGTATTGACCCAGTTGTTATCCGGTTGCTTATTCGGTTTAGTGGCCTTGGCGTTAAACTTGCCGAGTTTCTTTGCTCTATCTATCGCATTATTAGGTATTATAGCGCTTAGCGGGGCTACGCATGACGTGGCAACGGATGGCGTTTATATGAAAGAGCTCTCACCGGAGGATCAAGCCAAATATATCGGTTGGCAAGGTGCGTTTTACAATTTAGCGAAGATCGTAGCCACGGGTGGTCTGGTTTATCTGGCGGGTTATATGATGCAATATTTTACCGGGATAGGACTGGAGAAAGAGGCCGTGATATACGCTTGGATGATCGTTATGCTGCTTTGTGGTACGATCATGATCCTGCTTGGTTTTTATCATATGAAGATGTTGCCTTCGGGTGGGAAAGCCGCTACCGGAGAACATTCGTTGAAGGAAAGTATGGCTGAGCTATGGCTGGTCTTCAAGGAGTTCTTTACGAAGAAGTATATCGTGTGGTATATCTGTTTCATCATATTGTATCGTTTTGCCGAGGGTTTCGTGATAAAGATCGTACCTTTGTTCTTGAAAGCTCCGGTAGCCGATCAGGGATTGGGACTTACGGAGCAAGAGATCGGTTTGTATTACGGTACGTTTGGGGCGGCGGCGTTCGTATTGGGCTCTTTGCTCGGTGGATATTATATCTCGGCTAAGGGATTGCGAAAGGTATTGTTTACGCTTTGTTGTTGCTTCAACATACCGTTTTTGGTATACACGTTCTTGGCGTGTTTCCAGCCTGATAATGGTCTCATTATCGCTTCCGCCATCGTATTCGAGTATTTTGGCTATGGATTCGGTTTCGTGGGCTTAATGCTGTTTATGATGCAACAGGTAGCTCCGGGCAAGCATCAGATGGCGCATTATGCGTTCGCTTCAGGTATCATGAACCTTGGCGTAATGCTTCCGGGAATGATGAGCGGTTTCGTGAGCGACTGGCTAGGTTATAAGTATTTCTTTATCGTGACCTTGCTGGCGATGATCCCTTCATTCTTGGTAGCCTATTTCGTACCGTTCACGTATGACGATAAAGGTAATAAGTTAGTACAGTAATATTTTAATAGGATTAGTTATGGATAATTTGAAAATCGTAGGCGCTCCGCTGCCTGATATGCCTTGGGAAGATCGTCCCGAGGGTAGCAAAGAAGTATTGTGGAGATATTCGAAGAACCCGGTGATTCCTCGTGATATCCTCCCGACATCGAACAGTGTGTTCAACAGTGCTGTTGTCCCTTTCAAAGGTGGTTATGCCGGTGTGTTCCGTTGCGACGATACGAATCGCCGGATGCGTTTGCACGTAGGTTTTAGCGCAGATGCCATTCATTGGAGTATCTCTGAGACAAAACTCGAGTTTGAGTGCGACGACAAGGAGATCGGCGAGTTTGTTTACGCCTACGACCCCCGTGTATGTTTTATCGAGGATCGTTATTATGTGACTTGGTGTAACGGTTATCATGGCCCGACGATCGGCGTGGCTTACACGTTCGATTTCGAGACCTTCCATCAGCTGGAGAACGCTTATCTGCCTTTCAACCGTAATGGCGTGATGTTCCCTCGTAAGATTAACGGAAACTTCGCCATGTTAAGCCGTCCGAGCGACAACGGTCATACTCCGTTCGGCGATATATTCTATAGCGAGTCTCCGGATATGTGTTTCTGGGGTAAACATCGCCACGTGATGTCTCCGGCTGCGTTCGAGGATAGCGCTTGGCAGTGTACGAAGATCGGTGCGGGCCCTATCCCTATCGAGACTTCCGAGGGCTGGTTATTGATTTACCACGGCGTGCTTCGTTCTTGCAACGGGTATGTGTATAGCTTCGGTTCCGCTATCTTGGATTTGGAGCAACCTTGGAAAGTGAAATTCCGCTCCGGACCTTATTTGTTATCCCCGCAAAAGGATTACGAGTGCATGGGAGACGTTCCGAACGTAGTCTTTCCCTGTGCCGCCTTGCATGATCCGGAGACGAAACGTATCGCTATCTATTACGGCTGCGCGGATACGGTAACAGGATTGGCTTTTGGCTATATTGATGAGATTTTGGATTTTACGAAGAAGAATTCAATCATTTAACAGACTCGAGAAGAACAATATACTTTTGTTGTCGAAACAATATACTTTTACACACGAAAGTATATTGTTTTAGAACAAAAAGTATATTGTTTTTTTTATTAGGTAAAAGAGTAAGAGCTATGACAAAGATACAACAGTTTTTGGCAGATCTGCCCGAGGAGAAGAAATCCTTGTTTGTCCCTGTTTTCGGGAGCATGGAGAAATTTTATACGGTAGTTTACTTGATCGCCCGGAATGAGCACGTCACTGATCAGGAGAAGCCAGATCGTTATGAGGATCGTTTACAGGTGATTCGCCAGATACGTAACCGGGTAGAGAAACTAGTTTCCTCGTATGGCTTGGACGGAGGGGAGATCGTAGCCGATATCGCCAGCGACTATTTTGAGGATTATGTCAATTACAAAGAGCCGGAGCTAGACATTACGAATGATGAGTTTATCGCTATCCTCCAGAAAATATAGGAGATAAATATAATTTTATTGTGTGGTAGTATTGACATTATCCGGTATCACCGTGGCTTTGATGACTCTCCCGAACTTAATTGGTATCTTGCTGTTACATAGGGAAGTGAAAAACTCTGTCAAGGAGTATTGGCGACGGATGAAGGAGAAGTAATGACTGTGAATAACATTTTTTGTGTATAATACGCTTTGTATGTGTTTAATAACGCCTATCTTTGCCAATTACCGGAATTTTAGGTTCTGGGTATTAGTTGAGAAGAGTAATGATTGAGAGTTGGCAAAGTTTTATTGAATGAAGTATTTTACAAAGTTAATACGCTGGATATCTTCACAGGAGCATTTATATTTCTTATTTGCCCTGTTATTTATCATCCCAAACTGTGTGTTCTTTTTTACGGAACCGCTTCCCGTCACGGTCGGTATCGCCTCGTTGCTGATACCTTTGGCCTTTTGGATGGGTGTTTTGTTAGTGGCCCGTAAACCGGGGATCGTGGTTTGGTGCCTGTTGCCGAAGGTTATATTAGATGGGGGGCAGTTGGTGCTTCTGTATCTTTTTGGACAGTCCGTGATAGCGGTTGATATGTATTTGAACCTTACCAGCTCGAACGCTTCCGAGGCTAGTGAGTTATTGGGGAATATCATTCTGGTGATCGGTTGCGTATTCTTTTTCTATACATTACCTACGCTGGTGCTCGCTTGTCGTTCGATACGGCAGAAAGAGAAACTGCGAAATCCTTTCCGGAAGAAATGGGCCAAGATCAGCCTAGGCATGTTTGTCGTGGGTTTGCTCCTTTGCTTCCTGTCTCCTTCGCAAGATCACCGGTTCTCATGGAAGGACGATGTATATCCGGCTAACGCCCTATACAATTTATATTTCGCCATAAATAAGGCGGAGAGGAACAGCAAGTATCATATTACTTCCGCCGACTTTAAGTTCGACGCCACTAAGCCGGAGCAAGCGGAGGGAAAACGGGAGATCTACGTCTTAGTAGTGGGAGAGACCTCCCGTGCTATGGAATGGAGCCTTTACGGATACGAGCGCAAGACGACTCCCCGTATGGAGGCTTTAGACGGATTGGTGCATTTCACGGATGTGGTGACGCAATCGAATAATACGCATAAAAGTGTCCCCATTATCCTGTCCGCTGCCAGCGCCGAGAATTATGGAGTCCTTTACGACGAGAAAAGTATCGTGACCGCTTTCAAAGAGGCTGGTTTCCGTACGCTCGTGATCGCCAACCAGAAACTAACGACCTCGATGATCGGCGCTTTTTACCGGGAGGCAGATACCTTTATCGATATGAGCGCATTTAATACGGGTTCTACGCTAATCTCCTTGCACGATGCGGCGATCCTGCCTTATCTAAAGAAGGAACTGGATAAAGAGGACGGTAATCTTTTCGTAGTACTTCATACTTATGGCTCGCATTTTAATTACCATGAACGTTATCCGAAGGAGTTCCGTTTCTATACACCGGATAAGGCGGAGGGAATTCGTGCCTCGTATAAAAAGGAGTTACGGAACGCTTATGATAATTCCATCCACTATACGGATTACGTGCTGGGGGAAATCGTGGATATGTTGGCGAAGACAAATGCTCCGGCATCCATGCTTTACTTAAGCGATCATGGAGAGGATATCTTCGATGATTCCAGAGCCCGTTATCTGCATGCTTCTCCGATACCGACCTATTATCAGTTGCATATCCCGTATGTGATCTGGTTCTCGAAGGCTTACCGGGAGTCATATCCCCAGAAATATCTGGAAGCGCAGGCACACGAGACTTATCCGGTTAGCACGAACAGCGTATTCCATACGATGCTTGATATAGCCGGCGTGCGGACTCCGGTGGCCGATTCCACGTTTGCCTTAACGAATCGAGCTTTCAAGGTACGTGACCGTATGTATCTGGGAGACCATGACGACCCGATTCCATTCTGGAAAGTCGGCTTGAAAAAGCAGGATTTTGAGATGATGGATAAATGGGATATCGCTTACGATAGGAATTAGACTGATCTCAACCGTATGAAAGAGCAAAGCGGACATATTACTAGCAAGGTGATATTAGGCTATATTTTGCTGATTACCATTGCAGTCTGCTCGGTCGCTTACATTTATAATATCGTAGAGAAAGTGGCCGAGGAGGATGAGCCGGATCATCAGGCACGCCGGAAGGTGTATTTGGTCACCAATACCCTCTCCCTGCTCTATGAGAGCGAGGCATTGGGGCAGTTGGTAGGCATGCCCCAGAACGAGTTCCGCCACTTCAATCGTACGTTGAATAAGGCCCATAATAACATGGATTCGTTGAGGACCTTGGTGACGGACTCCATGCAACTCCTGAAAATAGATACGATCGACCTGCTGCTGGAGCGTAAGCGATGGAATACCCGTCGTTTGCTTGAGACTTGGCAGGAAGCGAACACGGAGCGTCTTTATACGGAGAATATCGAGAAAATAATTGCCGTCCGGGATACAATCGTAAACGAGGTGCAGGTACAAGAGCGGGTAGAGGTCAAGCAAGATACGGTGGTAGTTCCCCGTAAGAAGCGGGGATTCTTCAAGCGTTTGGCCGACGTGTTCTCTCCCGGCAAGGAAGATACCAGCATCGTGGTGAACACGACCCGGGAGATCGTCACCGATACGTTGGTGAACGCTTATAATCCGACCGATACGATTGTCAGCGTTCTGAAAAGCATCCAAGACAGTGTGGCTTGGCAACGGCAACAACTGATGGATCAGTTGTTGGAAAGGGCCTCTAACTTACGGTATAACAATAGTGTGATTACCCGGGAGATCAACCAGATGCTCCGTAATATCGAGGAGGAGGAGATGGAGGCGTCGCTGGAAAGGGTCTATAAGAAGCAGGTATTATTAAGGGAGACCTCCCATTTGATCGCCGGAATCGCGATCGTCTCCGTGGTAATCGCCTTTCTGTTCCTCTTCTTTATCTCACGGGATATCTCACGAAGTAAATATTACCGTATGCAACTGGAAAAGGCGAAACAGGTCGCCGAGAGCTTATTGCGAAGCCGTGAGAAGCTGATGTTGACGATCAGCCACGATATACGGGCTCCGCTCTCTTCCATCATCGGATATATCGAGCTTTTGCTACGCCGCCATCCAGACGAGCGTCAGCAATATTATCTGGAGAACATGAAAGGTTCCTCGGATCATATCCTTTCCTTGGTGAACGACCTGTTGGATTTCCAGCGGTTGGAGTCCGGCGAGATGGAGGTGCATAGCGTTCCCTTCCGTGTCCCAGTCTTGTTCGATGAGATCTATACCAGCTTCCAGCCGATAGCGGAGGCGAAAGGCTTACGGTTTGTCTTGAACCTGAAACCGGAGGAGACTGGGCAAGTCTATATGGGCGACCCGATCCGTATCCGGCAGGTCGTAGGAACCCTCTTATCCAACGCTATCAAGTTCACGGAAGCGGGGCGAGTCGTTTTACTTGTCTCCTTACAGAAACTGTCCGCTGTCCATTATCAACTGTCCATTACCGTTAGCGATTCCGGTCCGGGCATCCCGAAAGAGGAACAAGAGCGGATATTCGGGGAGTTTACTCGCCTTGCCGATACGGAAGAGGTGGAAGGTTTCGGTCTGGGCCTCTCCATCACCCGTAAGCTTCTGTCCTTGATGAACGGTACGCTTGCTTTGGATAGTGCCCCGGGGAAAGGCAGTGATTTCACGATCTTGCTACCTCTTCCCTTGGCTGATAACCAATCTTTGCCGGACGTAACGGCGGAGGCTCCGGATGCCGGTGGGGCCGAGGCTTTACCCTTGTTTAGGGGGCAAGATGTCTATTGTCTTCTGGTAGATGACGATCCTCTACAACTGGCCTTGACGGAGGAACTCTTGAAGCAGAGTCACGTGCAGGTGGTAGGTTGTACGAATCCGCATAACGTCCTCGAGCTATTGCGGAACACCGTATTCAACGCCATTATCACCGATATACAGATGCCGACGCTGGATGGCTATCATTTACTGGAGCGGATACGTACGTCAGGTATCCCCGGAACGGATAAGATCCCGGTGATCGCCCTATCCGCCAGTATCGCCAAGGAGCACGAGCATTATCTGGAGGCTGGTTTCACGGGTTTCTTGAACAAGCCGTTTACCGCCGCCCAATTAATCTCCTTGCTGAATGAGTTGCTGACACTCCATCTGGAGGCAAGGAGCGAGTTGAATTTCTCTTCGTTGACCGCTTTTGCCGGAGAGGATCCGGAGGCCTCAGCCTCTATACTGAAAACCTTCTCGGAGGAAACCCGCAAGAGTATCGACTTACTTCGGGATGCGTTAGAGGGAAAAGACCGGGAGGAAGCCTCCCGGATATCTCATAAGTTGATTCCCCTGTTCACGATGCTGGGGGCCAATTCTTTGGTACAACACCTGCGGATCTTGGAGAAGAATGATGAGGAGCTGACCGATTCCGGCTGGTACCACCTGCTGGGCGAGGTAATCGAGCAAGCGCTTGCTATCGTGAAGGATGCGGAGTCTGCCATCGGGTAATCTTGTGGAATCCGGTGTGGAATAAATACCCATCCGTGGAATGCCTTTCCCCATGCTTTTGAAATAAAATTCCACTTTATAGAAACAAAATTTATCTATTACTTGTTAAAGGATAGGTAGTTAGATATTCATTATCGTGCGTTTCGCTGGCTTTGGCACGATATTCGCTATCTATTTAATGAAATCGCAAGTGGGCGTTTCTACATTTAAACCGTTAAAAACGAAAGTCATGAATTTATTCATGGCGAAAGATTAAGTCCTGAGTATTCAATTTAAGTCTGCAAAAGAAAAAGGCATCCTTTCGAGGATGCTTTTTCTATTTAGTTTCGTTACTTTTGCCACGAAATAATAAAATCTACTGAATCATATCATGGAACACGCACTACAATCCCGACCTCGTATCGAGGTGGTCGACGCATTACGAGGATTTGCCGTTATGGCTATTATCCTATTGCATAATATCGAGCATTTTAACTTGTATAATTTTCCGGAGGCTACTACCGATTTTATGAAAGCCTTGGATAAAGGGGTATGGGATACCTTGTTCTTCCTCTTTTCCGGGAAGGCATACGCTATTTTCGCCCTGCTGTTCGGTTTTAGCTTCTTTATCCAGTTTGATAACCAAGCGAGGAAAGGGAAGGACTTCCGGCTTCGTTTTTTCTGGCGGTTGGTGCTCCTATTCTTTATCGGTTGCTTCAACGCCTCGTTCTTCCCGGGGGAGATCTTGGTGCTTTATTCGATCTTGGGTATTGTGTTGATACCGGTTTGCAAGTTGAGTAATAAGGTGGTCTTGGCGATCGCCGTGGTCTTGATGCTACAGCCTATGGAGTGGGGTAAATTCATGTATGCCCTGATGCATCCGGAATATGTGGCATCCAAGGAACAATGGCTGGTGCACTGTATGCGGATCTTTCCGTATATGGAAGGTACCAGCTTTTGGGAAATGGTCAAGTCCAATCTGTGGGACGGGCAGCTGTATAGCCTTCTCTGGGCTTGGAGCTATGGACGTTTCTTCCAGACATCGGCTCTCTTTATGCTGGGTATGTTGTTGGGGCGCAAGGGATTGTTTGTCGATCCGGAGAAGCACCGGACGTTTTGGACAAGGACCTTTGTTATCGGGGTAGTTTGTTTCATTCCCCTCTATTATCTCTCCCTTTCCCTCCCCGGTTTGCTGGAGCGTACCGAAGAGCTTCGCCCGATGAGCACGATCGTGTCTTCCTTGCGTAATTTCTCGTTCATGTGCGTATTGGTATCCTCCTTTATCTTCTTGTGGCAGTGGAAGGCGCCGCATAAGGTGCTTCACGGGCTTGTGCCTTACGGGAAAATGAGCTTGACGAATTACCTCACGCAATCGATGGTAGGCTCTTTCATCTATTTCGGATACGGTTTATCCCTGTATGACGATCTGGGAACGACCGCCAGCTTCGCCGTAGGAATCCTTCTTTTCATTCTCCAGCTAGGTTTTTGCCACTGGTGGCTGGCCCATCATAAACAAGGTCCTTTCGAGGGAGTATGGCGTAAAGCTACGTGGATGTTTTCTTGATTCGTTTTATTTATTTACCTTTGTGGTTACTATAAATAATCTGAGTGGGTATGTTGTCGATTCTAATCGTTGAAGATGATATAACTTTTTCCTTGATGCTTACCACATGGCTGGGTAAGAAAGGGTTTGTCGTAAGATCCTCGTCCTCTGTCTCCGACGCTAAACGGAGGCTGGGGGAGGAAGCGTTCGATTTGGTTATATCGGATTTACGCCTGCCGGATAGTGACGGGATCGACTTATTGAAATGGCTGAAAAGCACTCATCCTTCCTTACCCCTTATCATGATGACCAGTTATGCGGAGATACAAACGGCGGTTCAGGCGAT
>ENA-OOWH01001781-OOWH01001781.1-human-gut-metagenome-genome-assembly--contig:-NODE-1781-length-11404-cov-3.442506_pt1 | contig 11404 bp, 8 predicted proteins | sample MGYA00241576_ERZ501321 | MGnify/ENA primary metagenome ERZ501321 (study PRJEB25962, sample SAMEA2042733) | human gut metagenome | biome: human gut; feature: human-associated habitat; material: faeces... | reverse complement strand
AACGCCGTTCACGAGACCTTCACGATGGTCAGCGACGAGGCCCGTGCCAAATACCACCAATACCAGAAAGACAAGGAGTACGACCGTTACAAAGGTCTTACTTTCTGGACCCCAAATATCAATATCTTCCGTGACCCTCGCTGGGGACGGGGTATGGAAACCTATGGCGAGGACCCTTACTTGACCGAGAAGATGGGTGTAGCCGTAACCCGCGGATTGCAAGGTGATGATCCTAATTATTATAAGACACACGCTTGCGCCAAGCATTACGCCGTACACAGCGGCCCGGAATGGAACCGCCACGAATTCAACGCAGAAGCTACCCCTCGCGACTTGTACGAGACCTACCTTCCAGCTTTCGAGGCATTAGTTAAGGAAGGCGATGTACAAGAGGTAATGTGCGCCTATAACCGTTTCGAGGGTAAGCCTTGCTGTAGCAGCGACAAATTATTGATCGATATCTTGCGTAACAGTTGGGGATACGACAATATCATCCTCTCCGATTGCGGTGCTATCGATGATTTCTGGAGGAAAGACAAGAATACGCCTCGCCATGAGACGCACCCGGACGCTGAGAGCGCATCCGCCGACGCCGTATTGAACGGTACCGACCTAGAATGTGGCGGTAGCTACCGTGCGCTAAACAAAGCCTTGGCCGACGGTAAGATCTCGGAGAAAGATCTGGACGTATCCTTACGCCGCCTACTGAAAGGCCGCTTCGAGCTAGGTATGTTCGATCCGGACGAGCGAGTTCCTTATTCTAAGATACCTTACAGCGTAGTCGAGAGCCCGGAGCATATCGCCAAGGCACTGGATATGGCACGTAAAAGTATCGTTTTGTTGAAGAACAAGAATAATATGCTTCCTCTGGACAAGAATATCAAGAAGATCGCCGTAGTCGGACCGAACGCGGCGGACTCTACCATGCTATGGGCCAACTACAACGGCTTCCCTAGCAAGACCGTTACGATCGTGGAAGGTATCCGCAATAAAGTCCCGAACGCAGAGGTTATCTACGAGCTGGGTTGCAACCATACCGCCGATTTTGTCGTGACAGACCTAGGTAGCCACGTATCTTCCACGGCGGGACAGGGTTTCGCCTCCGAATTCTTCAACAATACCGAGTTCGAGGGTACCCCCGCCTACAAGGGATTAGCGAAAGAGCTTCATTATACCACTGGAGGTAACACCCAATTCGCCCCGAACGTGAACTTGACGAATTTCACGGCTCGCTTTACGGGTGAATTCGAGTCTCCGATAGATGGTCCTGTCGAGTTCAAACTATCCGGAAACGACGCATTCCGCCTGTATATCGATACGGCTAAAGTCGCCGAGGTATGGGAAAACGAATATGGAGCGGAAAAACTCTATACGCTAAACGCTAAGAAAGGTGAGAAATATCCCATAAAGATCGAATATATGCAACGCACGGGTAGCGCTGACCTGAACTTTACGGTAGGCGTACGCACACCCGTAGATTTCCAAGCTACGGCCAGCAAGGTTAAAGACGCTGATGTCATCGTATTCGTAGGTGGTATCTCTCCACGTCTGGAAGGTGAGGAAATGCCGGTAGACGCTGAAGGTTTCCGGAAAGGCGACCGCACGAATATCGAGATCCCAGCCGTACAGAAGGAAATGGTCAAAGCCTTGGTAGCCACCGGAAAGCCTGTAGTATACGTGGTATGTACGGGTAGCGCATTGGCATTGAACTGGGAGAACGATCATGTAAACGCTATCTTGAACGCTTGGTATGGCGGACAAGAAGGTGGAACAGCCGTGGCCGACGTTTTATTCGGAGACTATAACCCGGCCGGACGCTTGCCAATCACGTTCTATAAATCCGTAGACCAGCTTCCGGACTTCCAAGATTACAGCATGAAAGGCCGTACCTATCGTTACATGACGCAGACTCCGCTTTATCCGTTCGGTTATGGCTTGAGCTATACAACATTCGATTATAAGAACGCTAAGTTGTCAAAGGATAAGATCGCTTCCAACGAATCGGTTACCCTCTCCTTCGATATCGCCAATACAGGCAAGATGGATGGTGACGAGGTCGCTCAGATCTACATCAAGAACCCGAACGATCCCGCCGGACCGCTAAAAGCGATGAAAGCATTCAAACGTGTGAACGTGAAGGCTGGCAGCGAACAACCGGTTAGCATCCAATTGGAACCGAAAGCTTTCCAATCCTTCAATGACAATACGCAGACCATGGAGATTCGCCCGGGTAAATACCAAATCCTATATGGAGGTTCCTCGGACGATAAGACACTGAAAAAGATTGATTTAGTAATTGAATAAAAACACTATTGTATTCACGGCTGAACACAATAGTATTCATAGAAAAACACAGTAGTATTCACAATCGAATACTACTGTGTTTATGTATGAAGGTAATGATCAGAATTTTTTAATCAAGAAAGACGGATTGATACGCATGTAAACCCCTGCCGTAAAACTCGTGGCGCTTCCCATCGGTTGTTTTACTCCATCCGCATCATTCATATCTCCGGAGAGATGATGAAAAACGTCCACATCTACCCCTATCGAGAAACCCTTCGCTAGTTGCCGGGAATATTCCACCCCCAGATAGATCATTTGCGGACGGTCGAACGTAACCCCCTCATCAATCATCGAGGCCGCCCCGAAAAACGGGCTACCAAACATAGAGATGAAATCCTCGCAGGTCCAATACGACGTTTTCACCCGGAAATCATAGATATCGGCGGAAGCACCGGGATACAAGCCATATCCGCTGTCAAAAGGCCATATCTCTCCCGCTTGCTGATAATAACCGGTAGCATCCAGTTCCACGTTCAAGTTCTTGAAAATACGATGTCCGGTATTCCATACACCTCCGACACCGATCGCACCATTCATCAAGGTTTGCACGGAATTGTTGAAGATCGTGTCGATCTCGCCTCCCCTATGCTGCACCAATCCTTGCACCGGCGTATAGAAATGGAAACGGGAAGCCGGGTCGTTGTACTTTACCCGTGAAGAGATCCCGACGGTAAACGCCTCTTGATGCACATCCTCCCGGAAAATAAAGCTCTGCCAGTTCACCCACACATCCAAGTCGAAAGCCTTCGAGTCATACAACAACTGCAAGCCCGCCTCGGGATCGCAGGTCAAATTCAACTCCGGATTATAAAGAGGCTCTATCAAATTATGGTTGGAAGCGCCGTAAATATTTCCCAGCACGATGTTCACATGATCCGAGAGGGCCATCTGCGCCCGGAAATAGGGCAACACATGTACCCCTTTTTGGTATTGGTCTCCCTTCCAATAAGCGATATCCTGATAAGCCATGCTCGGATATTTATTCGCCCCATGATAGATCAACATATGGACACCCGCCTCCAACTTGATATTCCGCAAGGGATAATAAACCGCTTTGCCTTGTACCCAAAGCCCCGGCAACGAATACCCTTTGGTAAATTTACCCGTATACTCGTTATCCTTGAAGAAGCTAATATTATCCAACTCCACGGACAACTCCCGGGCCTTCTCCGGGTCGATATGATAATCCGTCTTATAGACACGATCCGCGATCTGCGCCTTCAGCGAGGGAGACCAACTCCCCAATCCCATCAAGCAAAGACCCACAATGAAACTCCTAACACCTATATTCTTCATCACTCTTAAAATTTCTCGCGAACATAAACAAAATACACTGAAAAAAGAAAGCGGGGAAACGGAAGTTTTCACCTCGTTTCCCCGCTTTTTCGTCTTATTTTAAAAATCTCTTTCTTCTAAAATTTAACGTCTAGGGATAGCTTCTTTAACAACCATCTGACGACCTTCGTACTCAGCTTGGTTCAACTCCTCGATAGCTTTTTGAGCCTCTGCAGCGTTAGGCATCTCAGCGAAAGCGAAGCCCTTAGAACGTTTTGTGTCACGGTCAACAATGATTTTAACTGAGTCTACAACACCATACTCTTCCAGAATCTGTTGTAAGTCTGATTCTCTTACCCGATAATTCAGGTTTCCAATGTAAATATTCATACGAAAATGATATAAAAAAATAAAAATTAATAATAAAACAAGGATGGTTGGTGAAGTCAATCTCTAAAAGAAAGTATTATCATCGCTGATGAATAAATGCTAAAAGATAAAAGAGCTATACAAACTATCTTTTGTTCATGGCACAAAGGAAAGCATTCTATTTGAATTAGCAACTATAAAACGATAATTATTTTCAAAAAAACATTCAAGCTCTTTATAACGTCTTTGTTGTTCTAGTCAAATAGTCCTAATTTATAGAAATTTTGACCAATTATATCAACGATATAGCCTAAAACTATCTCAGAAATCTCGTAACTTTGCAAAATTATTATTTGAACTAATAAAAGTTATGGATTACGCGATCATTGCCGCCGGCGAAGGCTCCCGCTTGGCGCAAGAAGGTGTTAAGTGGCCAAAGCCTCTGGTTAGACTCAACGGTGTCGCTCTGATAGACCGGTTGATAGACGTTTTTTTGAAAAATAACGCTACCTCTATCAGTATCATCGTAAACGAGGAGATGACCGAGGTACAGGATTACCTGAAGGCCCTGCGACTACCTATACCCTTTTACCTATTGGTAAAATCCACCCCCAGCTCTATGCACAGCTTCTACGAGCTGAGTCATTATCTGGACGGTGATAAGATTTGTTTAACTACTGTAGACACGATCTTCAAGGAAGAAGAGTTCAGCGGCTATATCCAACAGTTCATCCAAGAGGATAAACTGGACGGATTGATGGCCGTCACTGATTTTATTGATGACGAGAAACCCTTATATGTAGAAACAGACAACGAACTTTACATCCGGAATTTCCTAGATCAGGCAGACGGTGATTGCCGTTACATATCGGGAGGTATCTATTGCTTGAGGCGTCCGGCTCTGGGTGTATTGAACAACGCCATCTCGCAGGGAATGTCGAGAATGCGCAATTATCAACGGCAGCTCATCGCCGAGGGGTTGAGGCTAAAGGCCTATCCTTTCAGCAAGATCATCGACGTGGATCACGCCGATGACATTTTGAAAGCCGAATCATTTTTAAAGTCATAAAGAATACTGTCTAACAATGAGTAAATTAACTTTAGCAGGTATCCGCAGAGGAAATCAATTCTCCCCCAATCATATCGGCAACGACGCGGCGATCTTCGCCTTGACAGCCCAGCATTTACGAAAATTGGGATGCGATGTAAACGAATATATCGAATCGGATCTGCTGCTACAAGACCCGAAGGAAAAGGGTATCTTTAATATGGTAAGAGACTGGAAGTCCATCCATAAGCTGCAAGAACTAGAGGATAAAAATTATTTCGTGGTGAACTCGGGTTACGGGATCGAGAATTGTACCCGTGAGAAAATGACCCGCCTCCTATTATCCAACCATATCTCCCATCCGGCAAGCTTAATCTTACGGACAGATGAGGATCCGACAGAAGCCCTTGAGAAAGCCGGTTTCTTTAATTGCTGGATCAAACGGGGAGATTTCCACGCCATTCATAGGGAAGACGTCACCTACGTAAGAAATCCGGAAGAGGCGAGAAGCATACTGAAGGAATACGCCATCCGTGGTATCCCGTCGGCGGTAATCAATGAGCATCTGGTAGGCGACTTGGTGAAATTTTATGGGGTAGCGGGGACTGATTTCTTTTATTGGTTCTATCCATCGAACATGCATCATAGTAAATTTGGTTTAGAAGTTATCAATGGTACAGCGAAGGGGATCCCCTTCGACGAAGCGCAGCTTCGTCTGCTTTGCCACAAGGCTGCGGAGGTATTGAACATACATATTTACGGGGGAGATTGCATCGTCTCCGAGGATGGTGTCATGCGGATTATCGATTTCAATGATTGGCCTAGTTTCGCCCCTTGCCGGGAAGAAGCGGCTCCAAACATCGCACGTCGTATCTGGGATCTTATGCGAGAACACATCTAAATCGTTTTAACAAAATCAATCATGAGTGAGACTAAGTCTACTCCCAGTCTGGAGTCAACCTTAAAATCTTTGGACACCGAGGAGTTTATCGATATTCATTTCTATCGTCCTATTGGCTACCAATGGGCTTTGTTCTTTAATAAATTGGGGGTATCGCCCAATAGTATCACGATCGCCAGCATCTTTATCGGCATAACGGCAGGTATCTGTTTCTATTTCCAGAGCCTCGCTATCAACGTGATCGGCATGTTACTGTTAATCTGGGCAAACTCGTATGATAGCGCAGACGGACAATTGGCCCGTATGACCGGACAGAAAAGTGCCTTGGGACGTATCTTGGACGGTGCCGCCGGCGATTTCTGGTTTATCGCTATCTATGCGGCAATCTGCTTACGCCTCACGCCGGAATGGGGAATATGGATCTGGCTATTGGCGGCTACGACGGGATTCTTCCATAGCAAGCAAGCGGCCATGGCGGATTATTATCGCAATATTCACTTGTTGTTCTTGAAAGGTAAATCGGGTAGCGAGCTCTCCCACTCTCCCCAATTGAAGGAGAATTATAAGAAGATGAGTTGGAAACATGACTTTATCTATAAATTGTTCGAGACCTTCTACATTAATTATACGGTAGGTCAAGAAGCATGGACACCTAAATTCCAACACATGATGAACATCATCCGTGAGAAATACAACGGACAAGCGCCGGAATGGTTCCGTAAGGCTTTTCGAACACAGAGCCTGCCATTAATGAAATATACGAATATGCTATCATTCAATACCCGGGTGATCGCTTTGTTTGTCAGCCTTTTCATCGACATGCCTTGGCTGTATTTCGTATTCGAGCTGACCGTATTAAACTCGATGTTGCTCTATATGATCAAAAAGCATGAGCATATTTGTGAAGATTTCAGCAAACAGTTATAACGTTTTTTACCCCATTCGATTATGTTCAATTTAGACAAAGTAAAAGGAATCCTCTTTGATTACGGCGGAACGATAGACAGTAACGGCATGCACTGGGCAGAGGTGATCTGGATGGCGTATGAGGCCTTGAAGGTTCCCGTATCCAAAGCGGTTTTCCGTGATGCTTATGTACATGGAGAAAGAACGCTTGGAAAGAATCCGATCGTGAAGCCTCATCATACGTTTCTGGATATGCTGCGCTTGAAAAGCGATTTACAAATCCAATGGCTGAAAGAGAACGGGCATTTATCCGCCGAGGCGGTTACCCCGGAGTTACCGGAACAATTAGCGGATTGGTGTTACGAATACGCCCGGAAGGCAATCGATAGCGCCCGCCCCATTCTGGAGCAATTAGCGGAACGTTACCCATTGGTATTGGTATCGAACTTCTATGGGAACATAGAATCCGTGTTGAAAGATTTCGGTTTGGATCATTTATTCGGCGCTATCGTGGAATCGGCGGGGGGGGGGGGGGGACTCGGCGGTCGTAGGTATCCGTAAGCCGGACCCGGCGATCTTCCGATTAGGAGTGGATAAACTGGGATTTCCCGCCGACGAGATTGTTGTCGTAGGTGATTCCTATGATAAGGATATCGTCCCCGCCACCCGGATCGGATGCCAGACAATCTGGCTAAAAAGTATTGGTTGGAGCGCTTATAAAGGAAATGAGACTGCCGATATCGTATTATCTGACTTCACGGAAATAAAGCAAGTATTCGCTTTATAGAATATACATTTTAGACCAGTATAAGCTCAGAAATGACTTTTTTTGGTACTGATAGCATCCTAACTTTGCATATAAAAAAGTTAGGATGCTATGCTTTTAAAGAAATACATATGGCTTTCTGCCGCTACGCTCCTCACGGCTTGCGACTTAATCGACTATCATCCGTATGACGGCCGTCTGGATTCCGATACTTCCCGGGAGATCAACCCGGCCAATATCGAGCGTATCGAGAAAGTCTGCGAAGGGAAGGACACGATCCGTTTTATTTTTATGGGCGATACCCAGCGAAGTTATAACGAGACGGAAGATTTCGTCAAGTACGTTAATCAATTAGATAGCATCGATTTCATTATCCATGGAGGAGATTATACGGAGTTCGGCTTAAAGAAGGAATTCGAGTGGAACGATGATATCTTGTCCAAACTAAAAGTGCCTTACGTAGGGTTGATCGGTAATCACGACGTGATCGGTAATGGCGACCAAGTATTTCGTAAAATCTTTGGGAATGAGAACTTCTCGTTTGTCGTGAGCGACGTGAAATTCGTATGCCTCAATACGAACGCTATCGAGTATGATTATTCCCATCCGGTACCCGATTTTAATTTCCTAAAGAATGAGATAGCGGATAGTACCCGTAATAAACGCACGATCGTAGTCATGCACGCCCCTCCCGGGAATGAACAGTTCGACAATAACGTGAAAGACGTGTTCCAACTTTATATCAAGACATTACCATCTTTAATGTTCTGCTTGCATGCACATAATCATTGCGTATCGGCAGCCGATTTGTTTGAGGATGGCATTATCTACTACGGTTGCGCCAATATCGCCAAACGAAGTTATCTTCTTTTTACCTTAACCCCTGACGATTATATGTATGAAGTGGTCAATTTTTAAGCTTCTCCTCTTAACTTGTGTCTTTCCCCTTACACTCCATACGCAAGAGGATAAATACACGAAACGAGTGCAACGGTACGAGAACGCATGGCAACGGGTCATCCCCCGCTATACGAAAGTACAATTCGCAGGTTCCATGGCGATGCTCTCCGTGGGTACCGGTTGGAATTACTACCGGAATCATTGGGAAACGGATATGTTGCTGGGTATCGTCCCCCGCAACGCGAATGATCATGCGAACGTGACTTTCACCTTGAAACAAAACTATTTTCCTTGGAATATCGATCTGGGAGAAAAAGTATCTTTCGAGCCTCTTTGTTGCGGTATCTACGTAAATTTCCTATTTGACCGGGATTTCTGGGCCAAGCAACCGAATAAGTATCCCCCGGGATATTATTGGTTCTCCACCCGCATCCGTAACCATATCTTTATCGGGGAGCGGATCACGCTCAAACTGAATCCAAATAGTAGCTGGCATAAATCCATCAGCTTCTTCTATGAGTTGAGCACTTGCGATTTGTATATAATAAACGCTATCGGCAACAGCTACTTGAAGCCAAAAGATTATTTAAGCCTTTCATTCGGGGTGAAACTACAGATCCTATAAAAGCAAGAAACGGAAGACATTCACTGCCCTCCGTTTCCCTAAACTACATAAAACACTTAAAAGAACAAACGTTGTCTATCAGAACGCTAGACCTAAGCGGATACCCCAGTTATTCAAACCATCGATATGATAGCTGAGGACATCCCCCTTGTTGGTAGCGTAGTTATAATAAGCGGCCATATGTACGCCGATCTGTTTCTGAGGTGTGAAGTACACGGTCATACCGATCTCGGGAGCTACATAGAATCCCCAGTTACGATCGTAAACCTTCAACACGTTCATGTAGGTAGACATCTCACTATAGCTAGCACCTAACTGAGCGCCAACATACGGCTGGAATTGTCCTTCCGGAGCGAAGTTATAACGGAAAGCCGCGCCAAAAGGCAACTGGAAGATAGAATGCTGTTGATCGGAAGTGATTACGGATGTTGAGTTTACCGGAATCGTCTGGCGGTCCACATACTCATTATTTGTATGATAAGAGATGAACGCACCTATAGCGAAATTAGGAATCACATAGTAACCACCCTCAGCGTGAGCACCCCAACCGCTAGTCTTCTTTGAGAAGTCTTGACCGAACGGAGAGTTGATCTGCCAGTCTACATTAAAATACGCATTTTTCAAAACCTGGGCGCCAGCCAGAGCAGGCATCGCCATACAAACGATGAGTAAAGCGATTAATTTATTTATCTTTTTCATAGAACCTCAAACTTTTAATCATTCGAATTATTATTTCTTTACGTACGGAGATTGTACAAATGCTTGCTCGATAGCACGAACAGCTAGCTGAGTGTCGAATTTATCAGAACCAGACAACAAGCCACTCATGTAAGCGGTCCAAAGAACCGGAAGTTTAGCATCTGCCTTAGAAGCGGCAGGAGCATCCAAATCCACTAACTCAGTCAACAAGGAACCTACACTATAGCTATACACTACAGGATACGGGTAATACCAATTACCCCAACCCGGTCTCCAGTAACCCGGACTCCAATATCCCGGATAGTTCCACCACCAGTACGGGTAGTTGTAGCCATCGTTGTAGTCAGCGAAATATTGAGTACTTTGTACGTAAGAAACTTGCAGACCTAAGTCGGCGTTATCTTTGTCTAGCGTGCGTTTGAAACCGCGGCTTTCCATATTATTCACCAACGTAGTGATAATATCGTCTGCTTCATTGGCTGTCCAGAACTGAGGTTTCTCGCTTGTGCCGATAACCAATACACTATCCGGAATGTAGAACGTAGTGAACGATTCGAATTTCGCGTCCTTATCATGATTCGTGAACACCAGAAAATCATTGTCCAATTTCGACATGTCCGGGTCCTTTTGGCAAGAAGCCAGCAGAAGAACTAACAGAAAAAAAGGAAAAATCTTTTTCATCTCATTTTAACGTTTAAAACAGTTTATACTATTATTTGTGCTTATATATAAGTCACTATTAAAACAGCATGAGTTGAAAAAGGTTCTAAAACTATCCTTTTGGGTGTGTTAATTAACATATCCTAACCATACGACGGGCTTATGGTCACTGTAGTCTAAATTAGGAGAATCATAAGTTACACCCTTAAAATCAGGAGAATAAATTATGTAATCAATTCGAAATATACGCTTTAATTGACGAAAGGTGTACCCGAAACCAGAGCCGCAGTCACGGAACCCATCCGTTAAATCACCTTTCACGGTACGGTACGTATAAGAGGCCGGTGTATCATTAAAATCACCGCAAATAATCACGGGCCCCTCCCCGGCATCCAACATCTGACGGATATAATCCGCCTGAGTCGCCCGTTTCACGAAATTCTTCTTCATCTGAAAAGCCATATGGAAGGCGGCCTCGGTTTCCTCCAATTGTTTACCCTCGGCATGGGCTTGGTAAAGACGAGGCTTTACGGCATTCACGCTAGTCGTTTGGAAATGGTTATTAAATACACGAACACTATCCCCTTGGATATCCATGACGGCAAACAAGGATTTATTGCTAGACTCCGGGTATAGGATAGACTCAAAACGAAGGATCGGATATTTACTGAAAATAGCGTTGCCCGCCGCTTTCGTAGCCGAACGGGTAGAGCAATAATACGGTAGGAACGATAAGGTCTTGGCGACAGAATCCATCCGCAGGGCAGATTCAACAGGGCATTCTTGGAGGCAAACGATATCCGGGTCCTCCTTTCTCAGCCAATCCACTATATTAGGAAGCTGTTTCTTTCCGTCCGTATTGAAATTATTCACGTTATAGGTAATCACCTTAACCGCTTCTTTCCCTAT
>ENA-OOWH01001778-OOWH01001778.1-human-gut-metagenome-genome-assembly--contig:-NODE-1778-length-11417-cov-1.584580_pt1 | contig 11417 bp, 6 predicted proteins | sample MGYA00241576_ERZ501321 | MGnify/ENA primary metagenome ERZ501321 (study PRJEB25962, sample SAMEA2042733) | human gut metagenome | biome: human gut; feature: human-associated habitat; material: faeces... | reverse complement strand
TCATCACCGTAATAAACAAACAACCTATCATCAATAAGTTCACTTATTGGATTAAGATGTCTATTTTTATTACCATAGAAGTTGTTTAGAGTAGCTCGAATATTTTCGGTAGCAATTAAATCATTTTCAGAAAACTTATTTCCTACATTTACGAACTCGTCATAAGTAGTATTATAAGTAATAACAGGAATGTCTGTATCATTAACTTTTAATGTAATTTCATCTTTTGCATTAGAAGTAATAATAATACAATCTTTATAATAACGACCAATTAGATTCTCCCAATAAACATTATATTCATTAGAAAGAGCTTGACGTAATCTATCACAAGTTAAACCTGCAATTTCATACAAATCAATCTTATCTGAATCACTATCATAAAGAGAAAGAATATCTGAAATATCAATCTCATTCCCATTAACAATAATTTGTCCATTAAATTCATCACCAGTTAAGGAAATTTTAGACAAATCAATTAGATGATAATATAAATTCTTAACTTCATCATCAGGATAAACTTCATGTAAATTCTCAACAAGTCGAGCTTTGCCATAAGTTAATCGAGAAGTAGAAGAAATAAGTTTTAGATAATCACCCGGAAGAATAACGAAAGCTCTATTTGGATAATCCGCATCTTGCTTATCACGTTTAAGTTTAAGCCACGGTGTTTCACGTTTTAATGATTGAATATCATCTACACGTTTTTTACTATCTTCAAGACCTTCGCCTTTATAATTAGTTTTCCTATTTGATTTAGTTTGTATATATTTAACGGCAGCTCGATTCAGCATCATATCAATAAACTGAGGAGCAATACTCCGATGTCTATTAGATGTTATCTGCTGTATTCGTTGCTCTATTTCGATGTGTAACTCTTTTACCGTTTCATACATAACTAACCTTTCAAACTACGATACTTCGCGTTCCACTCGGCAACAATACCTTTGTTGTTATCATTCGAGAAATACGAGATAGCATCATTAATATTATTACCAATAACATTTTCCGGATTAGAAGCATCGACAATGATAGAACTATTCGGAAGTTGTCGAATAATATTCATCCAAAGATAAATAGTAATCTTAGCTTTCATCTCCAGATGTTTATCATCAACAATACTAATAAATTTCTGCGGGTCACTGTCAATAAGTTCAAGAAGAACAGATTGCTTATCATCGGCAGTCATTGCCATAAATTCCGAGTAATCGCCTACGCTACCTGTCGATACAACAACATTGTCGATAAGTGCACTATTCGGATTATTAATAAGTTCTGTATATTTCTTGAGAGCATCAGTGCGAAGTTTCGTCCGAGCAGCTTTGAGTGCTTTACGCTCACTATCCGAAGTAAGATAAAATTGAATATTGACGCTCTTATTAATGTCTTCAACCTTATTAGCAACTTTGCTACTTAAAAGGCAATATCTCCAACTAATATAATCGGGAATATTAACAAAAGTAACATACTTATAAAGTTCCGTTTCATCAAGTTCCTTAATCCGTTTCAAAACAATAGCTTCAAGTTCCGAACCAGTTTCATTTTTAATCTTATCAGCTTTTTTAAGTTTACCAATAAGTTCGTCGATATTACTTTTCAGAGCAGGATTACCTAAATCTAAAACGTAAGAAGTATCGAACTCTAAGCCATGAACAGGAATCTCAAGAAGAAAATCATTTAAGTATGTAGTGATTCGTTCTTGCCAAGAACTATCAATAGGAGATACACCAACAACAGTAGGAAGAAGAACTCGCATTTCCTCACTACGGCTCAGCAATTCATTAACAGGACGAATAGCAGAACCAAGACGAAGAAAATCAGTTTTGAAAGCATCTTTATTCCGAAGTTCAAAAGAAGAAGGATTGTTCCTCCATTCAATACGAACTGAACGATTAACTTTAATCATATTTTTAACATTTTAAGTTATTCAATCTTTTATATGTTAATGAGTAGTAATAACCTTTCGATTATTACTACTCAAGTTGGGTGTTTAGTTCAGAGCTAAATCAAGCCAGAACGAAGTAGTAGGATTATCAATATTGATACCCTGCGAACCAAGAACTTCATAAGAAGCAATATCCTTCGTATCCGACAGTTGAGTACCACTTGCAAGTCCCCACGAAGCAGGCAGTTCAGCCATACCTTTATAGACACCTACTTTATACTCACGACCCTCTTCACAAACAAACTTAATATTACGCTCACCATTCGAACCCATAGTATGGTCAAGGAATACAGCACTATAAGAAGTAATAGGCAGACCTTGATACATATTACCGGCTTCACGGTCACGACGAGCACGAATACCGTGGTCGAACATATCAACAATCTTGACAGTAAGAATCTTACCATTAAACATCTTATAACGGTTAAAATACTTACCATAAGACATCATCTCACCATCACTCTTAATCTCGTTATCACCAAGAGTTACAAAGTAATTCTTAAGACGAGCATCATAGTAGATAGCATCATTGAACATTCGTGCGAAACCTTTACCGCAATAAAGAACAAGTTCCTCAACGGTAGAATCAATACGATTGTCAAAGATACGAGTAATGATACGGTCGAAACGATTAAGTGTCAGAACAGAATACGTTTCATAATTACCAACGGCTTTGAGAATATCAAGAACACCAGCACCACGAGGAATTGCCTCACCAGTCTTTTCATCCTTTAAGTGGATAATACCATTCGAATCGCGGTTGTACTCCGAGAACCACAAGTCCTCTTCGAGCATCTCGCGTCGCATAATTTCCCACATCTTCATTTCATAAGGCATCCACAGACTACGCTCACCACCAGATGCAGTATCAAAGGCAATATTAACAACCTTATTACCCATGTTACCAGCAATCTCTTTCGAGAAACGATAGTAACCATACTGGTTGGTTGCCTTGCTAAACGACTGGTTATTCGAGCGGTTTCCGTCAGACTTGCTACCCGGAATAGTCGAAGCACCTAATGCCCAAATAGCACCACTAATGAAGTCTTTTGCAACAGCATCAGCCGAGATAGGAGCACCCGACATATTGGTAAAACGATAAACGTATCCACCAGTCGAAGTAGCAATACCCTCATTCTGAATACGCCATTGCATACCAGAAGGAGCAATAGCCGTGTGCTGATAAATAAACCAATTATCCTCCATTTCAACCTCAACAGTTCCGTAAGGCTGAATAGCAGTTTTATCAGATACCAGCTTTTTCAGACGAGAAGTAACACGCTGACGAGGAGCAATTTCCCAAGTATATTGAGTATCACCACCATTCAGCTTAACTTTTGTTGTAACAGCACCCTGACCCTCAGTAAGAGTAAGAAGAGGATACTTGTCACTATCCTTACCCCAAAGATAAGTAAGATTACGATTAAGTTTAACAGGGTCAATCAAATCAAAATTCAGAAGCATATTAGCATCTGTATATTGATTCGAGTCAAATTTCACAGTTCCAATTTCACGCATTGTAAATTAGATTTTTGGTTAAGTTATTATTATAAGGCAAGAACATTTGCTTTATTTAATAGGTAAAACAATTTTATCATCCTTTGTAGTCTTTTGAACTCTGGGATTACCATTGTTTTTACCAGTCTTACTTGCTAATGAACGAAGACGTTTAACTTCTTTTTTAGCAAGTTCAGCTTTAATCAGTTGGTCAACTCCACCATCAAGATTCATAATAAATCGCATAGCCAATTCAGCAGGATTAGAAAGACGATTAATTTCATCAATCTGTGCTTGACTATAAACCATTCCATTAATCTCTTGAACAGGACGAGAGAAATAATCAAATAACTCTTGACGAGAAACAAGTTTCTCACCATCAGTTGTCTTAATTCTCAGAGCATATTCTCCAATCTGACCTTTAACAACAATTAAATCATAAAGACTACCCGGTGCATTATGAACTTTGACAGTACCGTCATCTTCATACGAAACACCAAAATATTTAATTTCCTTTTCAAGTTCAGCCTGCATTTCTTTGGCCTCACGTTCACGAATTGCTTTAATCTCACTCTCTTGAGTTTTACGCAACCAATTAAGACTTTCAGTCGCATCGTCTTTAAGAGTATTATTTGCTTTTGCAAACTCAACAATTCGTTTGGCACGTTCCGGGGAAGTACCTTTTTGAATTTCAGCTTTATAGATTAAATCAGCAAGTAAATCATCATCATCTTTGATTTCAACTTTATTATAATCTACATTTGCTGAATAACCTTCGATTGTACCGAACTTACTCTTATATTCAACAAGAGCTGCAATATCAGGATTGTTAGCTAAAAATTCGTTAAAACCTTTTGCAAAACCCTCTCGTTCACCAAGAGCTTTTATAGCAGCTTCACGTTTAGCAAAACCCTCAATCGTAGGTTCAAACTTAATAGGTTCACCTTTTTCATCTTTAATAACAATGCCACTGGCTTTTGAAATAGCTTCGATATAATCACCGTCTAATTCATTAGCACCTTCATCAGACATTGCATCAATCTGTTCCTTTGTGAACTTGATTTCACCGTTATCATCTACGGCGTTTCCATTATCATCAAGTGTGTAAAGAGTACCATCAATTTCTACTTGTTCCGGTTCAGTTTCTTCTTCACCATTACCAGTAGAACCACCCTTTTCACCTTCTTCCTCAGCTTTCTTACGATCAGCTTCCTCTTCAGCTTTACGTCGTTCTTCAGCTTCTTGAGCTTCTTTAGCTTCCTTAGCTTTACGTTCTTCTAATTCTTTACGAAGACGTTCTTGTTTTTGCTCCTGAGTTTCATCATCAGGTATAACAACTTTTTCAACAGCCATATTAGTATTTATTTATAGTTGAATATTATTACATGAACAAAGATATACCATATATAATATATTATCAATAATTATAGTAGCATTATCTTGCAGGTTCTCTTGCTCTCCGTCGATAATTCTCGGTCATCATTGCTTTAATTCTTTTTGTAACTTTATTCTATTAACATCAGAAGCAGTGTAACCAGATTGAGCAGCCATAGCTTCATCTTTATCTATATTACCATTTCCATTGGTATCGACTTTAAGTCGCATATTCCAAATCTCTTTTTCACCTTCTTGTTTAAGAATCTCAAGATTAACATCATGTTTTCTATCAAGAGCATTTTGTTGAGCTTCAAATTCTTGCTTAGCTGCTTCACGTTGACTAACAATTTGTTCAACTTCTGCTTGAGCTTGTTGTTGAACTTGTTGCATTTGAAGTTCATAATCTCGACGAGCTTGAATAGCTTTCTTAATATTCTTAGCAATAGAAGTAATATTATTATTTTCAATAGCTTCAATAGCAACTTCCAGTTGGTCATTCTGACCTGCACTAAATGCAAGTTCTTTCATCATGTTCAGCTTATTCTGAACATCGGCATTATTACGAATATAAATTCCAATATTACCAGAGAAATCAGAAGAACCATCAATATCAACTACAACAACTTTATTAGTTGTCGGGTCTACATAAGAACCTCGTTTACCATCAATCCAAGCAAACTTACTGTAATCAATATTTGCAACATAATCACGTTCACGGAAGAGATTAAAACATTCAAGACTCCAAACACTTCCGGTCATTGCTTGAGAATAATTTGATTCATTAACAGCCTTACCAGCATAATCTTTGGCATCACCAAAGCGAGCATTATTCATATTAGCTGCTTCCCAAGCTTCTGCTTTCAAACCTTGTTTAAGATTATCAAGCATTTGAATATAATTCGTAATAGCACTCGTAGCTACTTCTCGAATAGATTGTAAAGCATTAGGTTGTGCATCAGAATCATCAAACGGTAAGAAACTATCTTTATTCGCAACAGCAAGACGTTCCTCGGTAGTCATGTCACTACTATCAGCGAGAATACTTTCAGGGAATAATAACCAAGATTTAAACTTAGCTACTGCACGTTCTTGTTGTAAAGTATAAATACGATAAAGAGCAAGATAAGGTAAAATACGGAAAGGAATAGGATTACGAAGATTATCTTTATGTAAACCTACAATACCATTATAAGGTAATTTACAATCACTATAATTGTTAAATCTTTCACGTTGAACTTCGATAGGTCGCGGCTTAATATAAATACCACTATGACAACCACCTATACGCCAACCTTCCCAAACTTGATTTATCCATTCCCATTCAATTTCAATATCACCAGCAGAAGTATCAAATTCATAATTTTCGTCTACAACACTTTCAACGATATTTCCTAATAAATCTCGATGTTTAAGAATACCTTGTTTAATTTCAGTTTTCCAAACATAATGATAAATATCAATTTCTTTACCATATAATCGAGCTTCACTACGAAGGGCTTCTGCATTAGTATGTAAGATAGCTTTACGTTCAGCGAAATCGGTTTTATTGAAGATTTGAACTATACCATCAGGAGCATCATATTTAGGAGATACAGTATAAATATCTTTAAGATAATTCATCTCTGCATCTGTAAGTTCATCACGAAATCTATCAATAATTTGAGGAATAGTCATTCGATAAATACGAAGTCCTGCATCATCATCTTCGATATATCGTTGACCACTTTCAATACGATAATATTCGAGAGGAGATATTACTTGAAGATAAACATCACCTTTATAAACTTCTCGATAAGTATAAACCTCTTCACAAGCCCACCAATAGAAATAGCATTGTTGATACTTATCTTTTGCTTCAACGATAGTATTAATAAGTTCAAGACGCTTTTGAGTTGTAATAGTTACATCGTCAATCCAATCGTTAAGAACTTCTTCAATAATATCGTTAAGCTCACCCTGCTTAATTGTCTTTTGACCAGTATTAAATCCTGCCTCATTAAGACGATTAATAATTTCTTGATTACAATAAGCCATTACTTTATCAGCAAGAACTTTATTGCGAGCAAGAGTTACAGAAGGGTCATTATTAAATACTTGATAATTAGAGAACATATTAATAAATTCTCCCATATATCGTTCTTTAATAGGAGTAAGAAAATCTACATCACGTATCTCACCATACATGACAGCTTTCTCACCAACCTTATCAATATAATTCCGAAGAACATATTCATAAGTCTTAGGGTCTACTAAACCATTAGCAGCATCGAGAAATTTCTGTGTAACAGTTTTATCATTCTGACCAATAGCAAGATTAATCCAATAATTACAATTAGGAATGTACCAAGCTTTCGTTTGTTTTGTAGCAGTACTTGCACGCTGGTCAGGCATAACAAGTGGAGTTGCTCTTAAATCACGTTCACTCATTTTAGGAATCTATTAACTTTACGACCAGTATTATTAGTTTTACTTTTCGAGTTAGCTTCTCGTTCAAGTAAAAGGGAATCTTTACGAAATTCAAACATTGCAACAATAGCCGAACTCAATCGATCTGCATTACGCCCAAATATAAATCTATCTAACTCTAATAAGAAACTTATATCATAAATTTGATTAAATCTATATATTGGTGTATCGTCGGACGTTTTTCCGACAATTTCGTATAAGAAATCCCGCACCATGCGCATACCTTCCAACTTAATATCGCCATCACCAATGACAATACCATAACCTGTAATACGAGGGCCATCAACACTACGATTAATATAACTACTTGGGTCTTTTAATAACTTATCTCTATAACCCCATTTCTTGAAATTAGTAACAAGTTCACCAGTACCAGCCTCATAAAGAACTTTACAATTCCAACGTAAACAAGCATAAAGAACAAGTTTATCGACAGCTTCCATAGTATCAAGACGACCACAATAAGAAGCAACAAGTCGTTTACTCATGTAAGGAGTTTTACTGTTAGTACGCATCCACACTTGAAAACTTGCAAGTGAATTTTTTGTACTAACTTCTTCTTTATTTTTATCTACACGATATGGGTCATAAGAAATAAAATAAAGACTACCATCATTTGGAATAGGAGAATAAAACTCTCTTATACAACCATGAACATCAGTCTTTGAATTATGAGGTACATCAGTTATATATTCATGGAATCTATCGGAACCAAATATAGCTTGTTCAATACATTCCTGTTTAGTAACAAATCTAACACGTCCATCATCAAGTATATACCAACCATCTTCATAAAAATGATTAGACTTATCATATTTAATAGCGTTAATATGATTAGTAAGTTCCGGACTGTGAAAAATGTTCTCTTGTGTGTTCGTAAATGCCTCATTAGGACTGTTAGCACGTTGACCTACATAAATATTATATTCACCAGCATCTTTCTCTTTTTCTGCACCACGTTTCTTATCATAATCATCCTTCCAAGAAGCAAACAGTAAAGAATTACCATCTTCTATAAAAGGTTCATAATCCCATATCTGCGGAAAAAAGAAACCACAAACAGCATGTCTACTATTAGCATCCCAGATATTTTCCATAGGAAGCATATCATTCTTTCCGGGATTATAAAAACAATTACTGAAAGCTTCCCAGTTAGCACCTTTTGTACCACCCGTACCATATACACGAATAGTACCAATTCGCATTGCACCTGATTCACTATTAGACATCATAACGTCTAATGCCTTTTGAAGATTAGGACAGTTATGAGTAATAGTAAAATCTTCTAATAATACAAGATTATCACCATCTACTTCAAATCCATAATATCTACCTCGACCAATAGGTTTAATATCAAATCGAGTTTCCAATACATTCTTTTGTAATGAAATATAATTTTCTGCTTTTTTACGATTTATTTTAGTAGGAATTAAATGACAACCAGATAAAATAAAAATTCTATAATAAGTAACACCTCTTATAATCTTTTCTGAAACAGTGGTTTTCAATCCAAGACTTCTACAAATATAAACAATATCATAAACAATTGCAGGGTCTTTTTGAGCTATTTCAAAATTATGTTTTTTAGAATCATAAGAACCATCAGTGTCAATAATACCAGCTAAAAATTCTAATCTACTTTGTTTATCAGTATAAATATACTCCTTTGGAATATATTTATTATGAAGAACTCCCATATTAAAAAGTTCTTGTCTAAACCAATTATCCGAAGCATCTTCACATTTTACTAATGTAATTCTTTTAGCATTAGAATTAGTATCTGCAATCGAATAATCAAGATTATTATTTTTTGAATATTCTTTTAAATAATTAATTACTTCACTATCTTCATTGGTAAATCTACATGTATCTTTATCTTCATCACCAATCCATAATCCAAAAACATAAGGTTCAATTTTAACATTCTTTTTATCAAAATCAATACATGTTTTTATAAGAGCATGATTATCTTTCCAGCGAGGATGTTCTTTAATCATATTTATATAATCTGGAGCAGTCATAGTAATCGGTTTACATATATTACCATAACTTTTCCTATAAATCATATAAATGTCATGCTTACTATTTACAACATGAGATTCACCATTTAAAGGAGTAACTTCGTATAAATCATCTTCACCATTTATAGTAGCTAATACTGTACGAGGATTTCCGTCAGGGCCCATAAGTTTATCACCTACTTTAATATCTTGAACAAATTTAATTTGTCCATCAGACATTATAAAACCAGTATTTTCCCCAAAACATTTACCTGCTTCCTCAAAATCAGTTTCAATAGCTTTCTTACCTACTGCGGCACTTTCATTTTTACCAATAGCAACACTTAAAAGTTTACTACGAAATCCGAAAGCCTTTTGACCTTCTTTTGATTTCTTATATCCAAGTTCAATACCTTTATCAAAGTTCTCACTTAGATAACCTCTTCGCCAATAAGTTTTATCTTCATACCAATCAAGATTAACTTTAACCATATAAGATGTAGCACCTTTCTCAGTTAAATAATCCATTTGGTCGGCAGCAAGTGTAACAGTTACATTCTTATTTGCGTTGATAGTATTAGCTGCTTGACTACCACGTTTATATGAAAAACCTTTACGACGAGCTTTTGCTTTACATAAGTTACAACTATTGTTAGCAATCAGCTCATCAATCTTAAAGTTCCAATAATCTCCATCCCAAAATCGAGGAAAGCCTTCAACAGTATTAACCTTAAATCTTCCCTCTTTATCTAACTGTTTACGTTCCTTTTCATTAGGAGCACGTTCGATACGACCATAATTAAGATAATTATAATGGTCGCCAGTTATACGAACTTTATGAAGTAAAGCCTTACGTTCAGCATCAGATTTGGCTGCTAAATAAGCAGGAATATCTTTAATGTATAATTTACAATATGCTTGAACACCTTTAACTCGTCTATCCATTTCACGTTGCCAAAACTTTACGGCATTAGGACTATCATCTGGTTCAAGACAATAACATCCATGTTTTTCATAAAAGTCTGCAACACGACTAAATATTTCAGTACCTACGAAGATAAAGTCTATCTTCATAAGTACACCACCACTTTCACCTATAAGAAAATCGTTATCTCTGTCAATCCAAGGTTTACCAGTAAAACGACAAATACTTGAAGATAAAGGTTTGTAACTTTCTTTATCTTCAAGTATGTAATCTATAAACGGACTTCGACCAGTTTCATAACCATAACGATTGTCTTTACGATAATGTTTCTGTTTCGTTAGGAGCGTTAGATGCTCTATCATTTGTTCCGTCATAGCTATCTCTATATTCAGCTCCACCACGAATTGACGTTACACCTTTTTCAATCTTATCCCACTTATCATTAAACTCAGTAAGACTTTCAACTCGTGCAGGAATTTCATTAGCAATTTTAATAATCTGTTTAAGAGTATCTTCACAAAGAGCTAAATCTTTCATTTCAAGTTCTTTCGACATTAAATCTTCTATACCATCAGTTAATGTACGAACTAGCTTACTTGAAAGATTCAAAGATTTAATAGTAGAATTAATTAAATCTTCAACAGCTGTAATATTAAGATTTGATTTTACAAATTCAATAGCAGATAAAACAACTTTATCCGGTAGATAAGATTCATCTAAACCAGCATTAGACTTAGCATAAGCATAAGCTTCTTTTTTAGTAAGTCCTGCTTTAGTTACATAACCTTTTCTATCGGATAAATATAATATAAATCTAAATTCTTTTTCTGCAAAAGATTTATCTTTACTATCATCGCGAGCATATATCTGTTGAAGCAAAGGATATTGAAGTATCTCTTCTACATCAAGAATTAGTTTGTCATTTTCTATCTTAAATCCATGTACCATATATCATCGACTTGATATAAATATTAATATAGCATTAATAGCAATAGAACCAGCTGCAATCCAACCATTTCTACGTTTCTTTTTTCGTTCAGCTAAATATCTTTCTTGATAATCAATTAACTTACTATTGAGTGAATCAAGGCTACCAAAAGAAACAACCAAAAGACTATCACGAATAGCAATATGATAAGACTGGAAGGATATAACGCTATCTTGTACCCTTTGAATTTCACTGGCAGTAAGATAAAGTTTTTTATACTTT
>ENA-OOWH01001771-OOWH01001771.1-human-gut-metagenome-genome-assembly--contig:-NODE-1771-length-11461-cov-2.278625_pt1 | contig 11461 bp, 8 predicted proteins | sample MGYA00241576_ERZ501321 | MGnify/ENA primary metagenome ERZ501321 (study PRJEB25962, sample SAMEA2042733) | human gut metagenome | biome: human gut; feature: human-associated habitat; material: faeces... | reverse complement strand
ATTCTACTTTTATTTTTCATTTTTTTAAAGTGGAATTTAACTTTTCACTTTAGCAATAAAACAAATCTATCATCATTTGGATTTAAATGCTTTATCAGGAAAGTATGATTTAATTATTAATACGATTCCTGTTTGTAAAATCAATTATAAAAAATTAAAATATAAACAAATTTATGATTTGGCACAAACAGTTGAGGGTAAAGATTATCAATCACTAAGAAATATACCTAATTTGTATTTTCCATATGAATCGGCATTATTGATGTTTCAATATATTCACGGAGTGATGAGACATGTTTAATGGAATGAAAATAGGGGTTGGGATTACAGGCTCTTTTTGTTCGTTAAGTAATTGTTTGAGATTTTTAAAGGAACTAAAAAAATATCCTGTAGATATTTATGTTTTTATAAGTGATCAAGTGAATTCTTGTGATACACGGTTTTTTAAGGCGAATCAGTTAATCATAGAAGTTGAAAAAATTATTGAAAAGAAGGTTATTTGTTCAGTTGTTGAAGCAGAAATTTTTGGGCCACAAATACCCTTGGATTTAATGGTAGTTTATCCATGCAGTGCCAATACATTAGCTAAAATGGCACATGGAATCAATGATAATGCGGTGACAATGGCTGTTAAATCAACACTTAGAAATCAACACAATATCGTTCTTGGTTTATGTAGTAATGACTTACTTTCAACAAGCGGAATGAATATGATGAAGATTTTTAATACAAAGCATTTTTATTTGGTGCCAATGTATCAAGATGATGTAATCAAGAAACCAAATAGTTTGATTGCACGGCGAGATTTAATTATTCAAACGATGATCAATGCATTGGTTGATAAACAAATTCAACCTTTATTTTTAATGAAGAAAGAGTAAATGATACTTTTTCTTTTGTTAATAATTTGTTAGAATAATAGCAAAGTGAGTGTAAGAAGATATAATTAAGGAGGAAATAATGAAAAAAAGTATTATAAAATTGATGCCAATTGGTGGTCAAGCTGAAAACGGTAAAAGCATGTACTGCTTAGAAATAGATGATAATTGGTTTATTATTGATGCAGGTTATCGTTTTCCAGAAGTAGATAAATTAGGAGTGGACGTTATTATTCCTAATTTTGATTATTTAAAAGATAATAAAGATAAAATTAAAGCTATATTTATTACGCATGGTCATGATGATGTAATGGGAGCACTACCTTATTTATTACAAGAAGTGAATGTTCCTATTTATACAACAGATCTTACAGCTGATTTAATTGATCAATTATTACAAAGATATATGAGACATTCTCATGTTTCATATAAATATAAAATCAAAAGAGTAAATATGAATGCAACAATGAAAGTTGCTGGAGTTGAAGTGGACTTTTTCCCAATTACGCATTCTATTCCTGGAAGTGTAGGGTTAGCATTTTTAACAGATTATGGTTATATTGTCTATAGTAGTGAATTTATTATTGATTTTGGAGCACCTGAAAGATTTAGGTGTAATATTCAAAAGATGATGGAAATTGGTAAAAAAGGAGTTTTAGCTTTACTTTGTGAATCATCATATTCAAAAAATGATGGCTATACTTCTCCTAATCATAAATTAACTGCTAAAATAGAAAGTATTTTTGAAGATGCTTCAGGACGTATTATTATTTCAAGTTATGCACAAAATGCTTTTAGAACTCAAGAAATTGCTCAACTAGCTAAAAAATATAATCGTAAGATTTGTTTCTATGGAAGAGATAAATATGATAATACCAATTCTTTAATGAGAATTGCTAAAAATAAGAAAAAACCAATCTTGGATATTCATCCAGCTTGTATTGGTGATAATAATGATATTCAAAAAAATAAAGATAATGATAAATTGGTTGTTTTATTAAGTGGTAGTCCTCGTCGTATCTATCATGATATTTTAGATATTATCGATGGAGGAGATGATAAGCTTAAATTACAAGATAGTGATACATTTATTGTAGCTTCACCTGTTTTACCAGGAACTGAAAAAATAGCTAATAGAGCAATCAATGAACTTTATAAAACTGATACACATATTCATGTTTTGAAAAACAAAGAATTGCAATCTATGCATGCAAGTGAAGAGGATATTAAAGTATTGATTCAAATTTTAAATCCAAAATATTTCGTACCAATCAAAGGAGAATATCAACATTTTATTGCTGCAAGTGATGTTGCTAAAAAAATGAATATAAATGATGATCATGTTGCTATTGTTGATAATGGAGAAATGATTACTTTTAAAGATGGAAAATTACAAAGTTATCGAGATTCTATTACAATTGAAGATGTGATGATTGATGGCCTTGGAATTGGTGATGTTGGTGTTAAAGTTATTGATGACCGAAATCAATTACAAAATGATGGTGTTGTTATTATTGGTATGACAATTGATGGTAAAACAAGAGAAATTGTTGCCAATACAGATGTACAAACAAGAGGTTTTATTTACTTAAAAGATTCAGAAAATGTTGTAAAAGGAATTATGAATATTGCTGAAACTGAGTTAGAGTCTTATAAAAATAAGATGGAAGAAGATATTAGAGATGTACGTCAAAATATTAAAGATAAAGTGAACAAATATATTATCAAAGAGACTGGCAAAAGACCTGTCATTTTACCAGTAATTATAGAATTATAAAAGCAAGGAATATCTTGCTTTTGTTTTGTTTTTTAAATATGATATGTAAAGAGGTGATATGATGGCTAAGACCGCAAGAAAAAGAAAAAGTAAGCAAGAACAAGTGAGTGAAGAATTAAAATTAAGAATTATTTGTTTATTTTTCATTTTTTTAGTAATTATTGCTGCTATGCAATTAGGGGTGATTGGAGACCGCTTGAATTATGTTTTTATGTATGTATTTGGGAATTTAAATGGGATTATTTATCTTACTTGTATTCTTTTATTAGGATATATTGTTATTAAGGCGGATTTTCCTAAATTTAATGGTCCTAAGGCGGTAGGCCTTTATTTGCTCTTTATAGGTTTAACTTTATTTATTTCTGCTACGCCATCACTTACAGGGATAAAAGTCATACAGTCTTATTTTAATCAAGTTCCTTTAAATAGAGGAGGATTATTAGGGGCAGTTTTATATGGCTTTTTAAGTGCATTGTTTGATTATATGGGAGCAATCATTGCAGCGGTTTTTATTGTTGTAACAGGAATTATTTTATTAGGAAGTAAGTTTTATTTTGAACACAAAAAAGAAATTCAAAAAAGAGCAAAAAATAATTTTAATAAAACAAAAGATTCTTTAAAACAGCATTCAAATTATTTTGGAAATTTCTTTAAGAAAAAACAAAATAAGACAACTTTTTTTGATGATGCTATTTTCGAAGATGATGAAACCCCAACGACTATATTTGAAGAAATAGCGAAAGAAGATGTGACTTTGCCACAAGCTTTTACTTTTAATGATGAACATCAAGAAATAGAAATTGTTGATAAAGAGCCACCTATTCCATCGGTGGATGAAGAATTAGTTCAAAATGATCAATCACAAATTGAAGAACCAGTCATAGAGCATACAAATAAAAATTATCATTTACCACCGTTATCTCTTTTACATAATGTGGTTAATAAAAAACAAGGTGAAAATAAAAATCATGCTGTAGAAAGTGCTGAAAGATTAACAGCTGTTTTAAATGAATTTGGAGTTCATGCTTCTATTAATAATATTTCTATTGGTCCTTCAATTACAAAATACGAATTAAAATTAGAAACGGGGACAAGAGTCAATAAAATAATGTCTTTACAAGATGATATTAAATTAGCTTTAGCAGCTAAAGATATTCGTATTGAAGCGCCTATCCCTGGAAAACCAGCGGTTGGTGTTGAAATACCTAATTTAGTATCATCAATGGTTTCTTTTAAAGAGGTATTTAAAAACATTCCTGATAAATATAAAGACAATAAACTTGTTGTTCCTTTAGGAAAGGATGTTAATGGTCAAGTCATTTATGCAGAACTTAATAAAATGCCTCATTTACTTATTGCTGGGGCAACAGGTTCAGGTAAATCTGTATGTGTTAATACGATCATTAGCAGCATATTAATGCGTGCGAAACCGGATGAGGTCAAACTTATTTTAGTTGATCCTAAAAAGGTTGAGTTATCCAATTATAATGGGGTTCCTCATTTATTAGCACCGGTCGTTACTGATCCTAAAAAAGCAGCGGCCACTTTAAGAGAAACCGTTTCGGAAATGGAAAGACGCTATGATTTATTTGCAGGGGCAAATGTTAGAAAAATTGAAACGTACAATCAATATGTTGAAAACAAAAATCAAGAAAATGATGCGGAACATCAATTAGAAAAACTTCCATATATTGTAGTAATCCTTGATGAAGTTGCAGATTTAATGATGGTAGCTAGTAAAGATGTTGAAGATTGTATTATGCGTATAGCTCAATTAGCACGTGCGGCTGGGATTCATTTAATTGTAGCTACACAAAGACCATCAACGGATATTATTACAGGTGTTATTAAGGCCAATATTCCATCAAGAATTGCTTTTGCTGTTTCTTCAAGTATTGATTCTAGAACGATTCTTGATTGTACAGGCGCAGAGAAACTTTTAGGAAAAGGAGATATGCTTTTTTTACCAATGGGATCGAATTCGCCGATTCGTGTGCAAGGAGCTTATGTTGATGATAGTGAAGTGGAAGCAATCACTTATTATACAACGAAACAACAAGAAGCCTCATATGATGAAAGATATACAAATGTAAAACCAATTTCTGCAGTAGCTGCTTCTAAAGAAGAACAAGAAGATGAAGAGTATGAAATGTGCAGAGCATTTGTTATTCAAGCACAAAAAGCGAGCACATCACTTTTACAAAGACAATTTAGAATAGGCTATAACAAAGCAGCCAGAATTATTGATCAATTAGAAGCGGATGGTATTATAGGTCCACAAATTGGATCTAAACCACGTGAAGTATATGTACGTGGCTATAATGAAGAAGAAATTTAAAAACGATATTTACCGTTTTTTATTATGTTAACTGTTTTCAAATGTTTTTTTTGATGCTACAATGATAGAGGAAAATTAAATGGAGGAAGAAGAACATGAAAAAATTATTCGCAAGTATTTTATGCTTAGGAATGATTTTTGGTGCTACTGGATGTACAAGTGGTGGCGATGATACTTATGAAATCGCAATGATCACTGACTCTGGATCAGTTACTGATAAATCATTCAATCAATCTGCTTATGAAGGTGTAAAAGAATTTGGTGAAAAAAATGATATTTCATATAAATATTATGCACCAAAAGATACTGATCAAGCTGGATTATTATCTACAATTGATGATGCTGTAGATAATGGAGCAAAAGTTGTTGTAACTCCAGGATTCAACTTCTCTGGGGCTTTATACCAAGCTCAAGAAAAATATCCTGATGTCAAATTCGTTACTATCGACTTTGAACCACAAAAAGATGGTAGTGGAGAAACAAAAGTTGGAGATAATACAGTAAGTTATTTATTCTCTGAACAAGAATCTGGATATGTTGCTGGATATGCTGCTGTTAAAGAAGGATATACTAAATTAGGTTTCATGGGTGGTATGGCTTTACCAGCTGTAGAAAACTATGGTGTTGGTTACCTTCAAGGTGCTAGTGATGCTGCTAAAGAAATGAATGTTAATGTTGATGTTAACTATACATATACTGGTACATTCTCTGAATCACCAGATATCAAATCTAAAGCTTCATCATGGTATGCAGGTGGAACTGAAGTCATCTTCTCATGTGGTGGACAAATTTGTAACTCAATTTTCGCTGCTGGACAAGAAGCAGGTAAATACACTATTGGTGTAGATACTGATCAAAGTGGTGAATCTGATACTGTTATTACTTCTGCATTAAAAGATGTAAAAGGTGCTACTATTGAAGCTTTAAATGCATATAAAAAAGATAAATTCCAAGGTGGAAAAACAGTTACTTTGAAAAATACAGGTGGTATTGTTTATCCAGGATTATTAAAGAACTTCTCTAAAGAAGATCATGATACTGTTGATAAAAAAATCAAAAGACAGGTTATTTCAGACGATACATCCAAGAAGATGAATGAATACCTTGAATATAACACAGAAAGACAGGGTGCTGCCGCAGGTTATATTTCAGGCTACAAGGTAGCCGGTAAAACAGGTACAACTGAAAAAAGGGGTGTAACAAAGTTTGAAAGCTCATTTTCTGAGGACTATATATCATCATTCTGCGGTTATGCTCCGGCAGACGATCCGCAGATTGCAATGCTTGTATTCTTTGATACTCCCGACGGTGATGCCTACTACGGTTCACAGGTTTCATCACCTGTATTTATCAATATTATGAGCGAGGTTCTTCCTTATCTTGATGTTAAGACATCATACACAGACGAGGAGCTCGGTTATGTTGACGCATCTGCGGGCGATTACACAGGCGTCAGCGTTGACGAGGCTAAAACAGCTGTTGAGGCTGACGGCTTTACGGCAACCGTAAAGGGTAACGGTTCAACTGTAATTTCACAGATTCCGACCGTATCGTCAGGACTTCAGAAGGGCGGCAGTATTGTCCTCTACACAGACAGCGACAGTCAGTCGGAAACAGTAAGTGTTCCGAGTCTTATCGGTCTTTCTCCCGATGAGGTGAACGATGTTGCAAGTGCCTACGGATTGAATGTCAGCTTCTCGGGTGCAACAACATCCTCCGGAACAAGCTCATCACAGAACATTGAGGCGGGAACTTCGGTCAGCCCCGGTACGGTAATAACGGTATCTTTTGCGGATTCCTCTTCAACACTCAACGAATAACAAAAATATTTATTAGTCTGAAAGGAAAGATAACTATGATTTACGGAATATGGACATTTTGTGCGGCTTTGCTTGCTTTTATAATCTCAGCCGTTACAGGTAAGTTTTTGATTCCATACCTTCGCAAACTCCACTTTGGTCAAACAATTCTTGAGGAAGGCCCTAAGTGGCACAAGGGTAAGCAGGGAACTCCCACAATGGGCGGTATAATGTTCATCGTTGCAATTGTGGTTGTCACAATGATCAGCACAGTTATATATGCTTTTACAGGCGCTGATTTGGTAAATTCATTCTTTGCAGACATTCCAAGAGAATGCATGTTCATTTTCTGCGGACTCGGTCTTGCGGTTGCAAACGGTTTTATCGGCTTTATTGATGATTACATCAAGGTTGTAAAAAAGCGTAACCTCGGTCTTACAGCGCCACAAAAGCTGATTCTCCAGTTCCTTGTTGCCGCCGCTTTTCTTGCAGTTCTGGCAATTGCAGGCTACGGTACAACAACAACCATTCCTTTTGTCGGCAAGGTTGACCTCGGATTTTTCTATTATATTATTGCCGCCGTTGCAATCGTGGGTATCGTAAACTCGGTAAACCTTACAGACGGTATTGACGGTCTTGACGGTTCGGTAACATTCTTTGCGTGTGTTGCATTTATGCTTATCGCCTGCGTAAAGAGCTATCTCGGCATAACAGCCATGAGCGCCGCATCTGCTGGTGCCTGTCTCGGATTCCTCGTTTGGAACTTTCACCCTGCAAAGGTGTTTATGGGCGACACGGGTTCACTTTTCCTCGGCGGTCTTGTATGCGCTCTTGCTTTTGCAATTGATATGCCTATTCTTCTTATTCCGATCGGAATTATCTACATTGCTGAGGAGCTTTCCGTTATTCTTCAGGTCAGCTACTTCAAAATCACACACGGCAAGCGTCTTTTCAAGATGAGCCCTATCCATCACCACTTTGAAATGTGCGGTTGGAGCGAGGTTAAGATTGTCGGTGTGTTCAGTGCAGTAACCGCAGTTTTCGGTGCAATCGCTTTTGCACTTGCATATTTTGGTGCATAAATAAACGCAGAAATACTTGTTTAAAATAAATTTTAAGGGAGGAACGGTCTTTGGCTCCACAAAAAAGAATGATGCTTAAAGCTGATGTAAACAGAATATATGATGAAGAGGTTTACTCGGAGCAGAAGATCAGGGAAGAAAAGTTTTTTGTCCGTCCTACTCGTCAGAGAAAGATGAAAAAAGGAAAGCTGTTTTCCGTTGGCATGGGACTTGACCTTCCGTTTTGCATAATCATTCTTGTACTTCTCACTATCGGTATGATTATGATGTTTTCTGCAAGCTATGCCTATGCTTATTACAATCAGGGCGACAGCTACTATTACCTTGTAAGACAGCTCATTTTTGCCGTTATCGGCGTAGGCATAATGTTTGTTCTTTCGTTCTTCAACTATAACAAGCTCCACAAGGTTGCACCGGTTATTCTTGCAATTTCATATTTGTGCCTGCTTGTGGTTCTTGTACTGCCGGGTTCCGAAGGTGTAAAAAGATGGATTCCTCTCGGCATTTTTAACATTCAGCCTTCCGAAATTGCAAAGTTTGCAATCATCCTTTTCTTCTCACATTGGTGCAGTAAATACTATAATAAAATGCAGTTTGCCCGTTACAGCGTTTTGCCGGGTATAATTGTTTTCGGTTCAACAGCACTTCTGCTTTTTCTCGAACCGCACTATTCGGGTATCGTAATCATCGGCATTCTTTCGGTTGTAATGCTTTATATCGGCGGAATGCAGACAAAGTACCTCGGAATAGGTCTTGGACTTATTGTCGGAGTAGTGCTTATACTTGCCGTCACAAACAGCCTGTCCTATGCTATGAGCCGTCTTGACGGTTGGGGTCAGGCACTTGAATATACAACAGATGATATGTGGTGGACCACATATCAAACCCGAAATTCACTCTATGCAATAGGTTCGGGCGGACTTTGGGGACTTGGTCTCGGTCAGTCAAGAATGAAGTACCTCTATATTCCCGAGCCGCAGAACGACTTTATCTTTGCCGTTGTCGTTGAGGAGCTCGGTCTTGTGGGCGCACTTATGATTCTCCTTATTTTTGCACTTCTTGTGTGGAGAGGCATCACACTTTCACTTCGTGCAAAGGATAAGTTTGGCAAACTTCTCGGTATCGGTCTTACCTCACAGATCGGCATTCAGGTTGTGCTGAATATTCTCGTTATCACAGACTGGCTGCCTAACACGGGTATCAGCCTTCCGTTTTTCAGCTACGGCGGCAGTTCGCTTATTATGCTGCTTGCCCAGATGGGACTTGTGCTTTCAATTTCCAGAACGGCAAATATCGAAAGACAATAATTTAAAAATAGTTTTCTCCTGCATGAGTTTTGCAGAATTTTCAAAAGAAAGGTAAGAAAATTATGAAAGTATTGCTTGCAGGCGGCGGCACGGCGGGACACATAAATCCTGCACTTGCAATAGCCGGATATATAAAAAATAAAAGAAATGATGCCGAATTTTTGTTTATCGGCAACCGTGGCGGAATGGAGCAAAGACTTGTTCCGCAAGCCGGTTTTGAAATTAAGTCAATCACAATCAGCGGATTTAAGAGGAGCTTTTCTCCTAAGAGTATGCTTGAAAATGTTAAGACAGTTTCAAGAACCTTCACTTCTTCAAGAGAGGCAAAGAAAATAATTGCCGAGTTTAAGCCTGATATTTGTATCGGAACAGGCGGATATGTTTCGGGTCCCGTTATTAGAACAGCTGCAAAAATGGGTATTCCGTGCATTATTCACGAACAGAATGCATATCCGGGCATTACAAATAAAATGCTTGCAAAGAGCGTCAAAAAGGTAATGCTTGCCGTTCCGGATGCAAAAAAGTATTTTGACAAAAATGTTGATTTTGTCATTACCGGAAACCCTGTAAGACAGGAAATTCTCACGGCAAAAAAAGAAGAGTCAAGAAAAGAACTCGGGCTTGACAACCGTCCCGTAGTGCTTTCGTTCGGCGGAAGCCTCGGAGCAAGAAAAATAAATGAAGCTGTTGCAGACCTTGTTGCAAGAAGCGGTATTGACGGCAGATATCAGCACATTCACGCATACGGCAGTTACGGCGATTGGTTTCCGCAGCTCGTTGAGGAAAAGGGTACTGACATTGCCGATTGTTCAAATCTTGATATAAGACCGTATATTGATAATATGCCGACTTGCATGGCTGCGGCAGACCTTGTAATCTGCCGTGCAGGTGCAATTACCCTCAGCGAAATTCAGGCTATGGGCAAACCGGCAATCCTCATTCCGTCACCTAATGTTGCCGAAAATCACCAGTACCACAATGCAATGGCACTTGTGAATGCAGGTGCGGCTGACATTATTGAGGAAAAAGACCTCACGGGTGCGGCTCTTATGCGTAAAACTGACAAAATGCTTCTCAATCCCGAAAAGCTTGAGAAGTACAGTGAAAATTCACGCAAAATGGCAATTACCGACGCCAACGAAAGAATTTATTCGGTAGTCAAAAAAGTTCTCGGACTTGTGTAACGGTAACATTTATAACGCTTTCTCATAGAATAGAAGGGTATTCTTTTTGAGAGGGTGTTATTGTGTCAAAACTGCTTGTTACAGGACGCAAAAAGCTTGACGGAGAGGTTGAAGTTCAGGGGGCAAAAAACAGCGCTTTGCCGATTATTGCCGCCTCGATTCTTACAAAAGGTGAAAATGTAATCCACAATTGTCCTTCGCTTTCCGATGTTGACGCATCTGTCAACATTCTTCGGTATCTCGGCTGTGCCGTCACACGCTGTGATAAAACACTTCTCGTAAAATGTGACGATATCAACCGCTTTGATGTTCCCGTTGAATTGATGCGTAAAACAAGGAGTTCAATTGTTTTTCTCGGTGCAATTCTTGCACGAACGGGAAGGGCGAGAATTTCGTTCCCCGGCGGATGTGAAATCGGTTCAAGACCGATTGATTTGCATCTCAATTCTCTTCGGGAAATGGGGGCGGATATTCGTGAAAAGCACGGCTATCTTGAATGTTGCGTTCCAAACGGACTTTGCGGAACAAAGATAACGCTTTCGTTCCCGAGTGTGGGTGCAACCGAAGATATTATGATTGCCGCCTGTCTTGCAAAAGGCACTACAACAATCATCAATGCCGCCCGTGAACCTGAAATCTGCGACCTTGCGGATTATCTCAATTCCTGCGGTGCCGATATTTCCGGAGCAGGCGAGGGTGTTGTCGTCATTGAGGGTGTAAGCTCTCTCTGCGGCTCTGTCCACACAATCATTCCGGACAGAATTGTTGCCGCAACGCTGATGAGCTGTGCCGCCGTAACGGGTTCAAAAATTATACTTAACGGAATAATTTCGTCCCACCTTGCGGCACTTATTCCAATCTTCAAAAACGCAGGGTGCAAGATAAGAATTTCGGACGGAAATCTTGAGATAAACGCTCCCGAAAGACTTAAATCAATGAAAACAATCAGAACGATGCCGTTTCCGGGCTTTCCCACGGACGCACAGGCACCCTTGCTTGCAACAGCGTGTGTTGCAGACGGAACAACGGTTTTTGTTGAAAATATATTTGAAAACAGATACAGACACATCCCCGAGCTTGTCAGAATGGGTGCAGC
>ENA-OOWH01001766-OOWH01001766.1-human-gut-metagenome-genome-assembly--contig:-NODE-1766-length-11494-cov-3.262348_pt1 | contig 11494 bp, 10 predicted proteins | sample MGYA00241576_ERZ501321 | MGnify/ENA primary metagenome ERZ501321 (study PRJEB25962, sample SAMEA2042733) | human gut metagenome | biome: human gut; feature: human-associated habitat; material: faeces... | reverse complement strand
CCTGCCCGTCTCGCCCGAGACGCAAGCCTCCGCAGAGATCGTAACGGAAGAATTACGCCTGATCGAACGATTCTTCCTGCCGATAAAACGGATCGTGAAGGAAGGATTTTAAAGTCGCTAGGGTCCATCATGCACCTTGTTTAGAACTATTATAGTTTAATAGCTGTACTGTTAAAACTAAAAACTTATATTTGCATGTTGATAAATAAGAGGGCGGGTGATTGTCCTGCCCTTACAGTGCAATGATTTAGATTATGTTAAAGCAACAGTTACAACAAAAGTTACAGCAAAAGCTATCCCCTCAGCAGATACAGTTGATACGGCTTCTGGAGCTTCCCGCGATCGAGTTGGAAGAACGTGTGAAGCATGAGCTGGAAGATAACCCAGCCTTGGAGGAAGGAAAAGAGCCTGTTGATGATTTTGAACGAACTGAAAGCGAGGAGGGGGGAGAAGAGATCCCTTCTGTTGATACTGAGACCGACCTTTCTTTGGGAGATTATTTAACGGAAGACGATATACCTGATTATAAGCTACGGGAAATGACCGAGCGTGCGGAACGGAAAGAGGATGTCCCCTTCTCCGTAAGCCAATCCTTGAATGAGTTTCTGTTACAGCAGCTCGGGTTAAGGGATTTACCGGATAAGCAAATGAAAATAGCGGAGTATATCATTGGAAATATCGATGATGACGGTTATTTGAGACGGGACCTTTCGGCGATAGCAGACGATTTGATCTTCCAAGCCGGACAAGAGGTAGATGAGAAGGAGATCGAGTCTATCTTGAATATCATCCAAGATTTTGAGCCTGCCGGGGTAGGTGCCCGTGACTTGAAAGAATGTCTGTTGATCCAGCTGGATAAGAAGGAGAATACTCCGGTTACAAATTTGGCGATTCGTGTTTTGACCGAATATTTCGAGGAGTTCACCCGCAAACATTACGATAAGATCTTACGAGGTCTCGATATCGATGAGGAAACGTTAAAGAAGGTCATTCACGAGATTACTATGTTAAATCCGAAACCCGGAAGTAGTTGGGGTGGTTCTATGGAAGTGGCGATGAGCCAGATCATCCCGGATTTCGTGGTGGAAGCGCATAATGGAGAGCTTATCTTGAGCATGAATAACCGGGGGGTACCGGATATGCGTATCAACCGGGAGTATGCCGAGATGTTTCAGGATTATACGGCGAATAAGGCGAACCAAACCGCTGAGAGGCGGGATGCCGTACAGTTCGTGAAACAAAAGTTGGATTCCGCCCAGTGGTTCATCGACGCTATCAAGCAACGTAATGAGACCTTGCAGCGTACCATGGAGGCGATTATCTATTTACAACGGGACTTTTTCTTGACAGGCGATGAGGCTACCCTCCATCCCATGATCTTGAAAGACGTAGCGGAGCGTGCGGGATATGATATCTCCACTATTTCCCGGGTAAGTAACAGTAAATATGTGCAAACGAATTTCGGTATTTATCCGTTGAAATACTTTTTCTCCGAGTCTATGCAGACCGATACCGGCGAGGAGATCTCGACCCGTGAGGTGAAAAAGATCATGAAAGAGCATGTAGATGCCGAAGATAAACGAAAACCGTTGACCGATGAGGAGTTGGCTACGATCCTGAAAGAAAAAGGATATGTCATCGCCCGGCGTACGGTAGCGAAATACAGGGAGCAACTGGGGATTCCGGTAGCTCGTCTGAGAAAAGAAATATAAAAGCGTATGAAGCTATTCTCGAATATAATATCCTTCGTGTTCCATCCGTTGCTTATGGTGACCTATGGGATCGTGTTGGCGTTGATGTTTACATTCCTCGCCATTTACCCGTTACCTGTGAAGCTGCTGATTGCCGGAGGCACCTTTATTTCGACAGCGATAGTTCCCGGACTTTTCATTTTCTTATTGGTGAAAAATGGCGCGGCCGGCGATATAGAGCTTTCCGACCGGAAGGAACGAGTGGTTCCTTATCTGATTTTTATCACTTCCATCTTGGTCTGTATCTTTTTCCTGTATAAGATGCTGATGCCGTTTTGGTTGTTGGCGATGCTGATCGGGGCTTGCGTAGCCTTGGTAATCGCCTTATGCGTCAATTTCGCTTGGAAGATTAGCGCGCATGCTATTGGTATCGGCGGGTTACTGGGCGCTATTATGGGAGTGGCGCGTATCCATATGATAAATCCCTACTGGGCTTTTATAGTCGTGTTGATCGTGGCCGGTTTATTAGGTACCTCGCGCATCTTTTTAAAAAGACATACACCAATGCAGGTATATGCGGGGTTTTGTCTGGGATTTATATGTACCTTTGTAGCCTCATTAATGAGTTATATCTATTTATTCATCTAATAAAAACACTAAAATTATGAATTTTCCTGCAGATTTAAAGTACACAAAAGACCATGAGTGGATTCGTGTAGAAGGTGACGTAGCTTATGTTGGTATTACTGATTACGCTCAAGGCGAGCTAGGTGAGATCGTTTATGTAGACATTACGACAGAGGGGGAGACCGTCGCTAAAGAAGAGGTGTTCGGTACGATTGAAGCTGTTAAGACTGTTTCCGATCTTTTCATGCCGGTTAGCGGAGAGGTTTTGGAAGTAAACGCTGAATTGGAAGACACTCCTGAATTGGTTAATGAAGACGCTTATGGTAAAGGTTGGTTAATCAAGATTTCTCTTACGGACGCTTCTGAGTTGGAGGAACTATTATCCGCTGAAGACTATCAAAAATTAATCGCTAAATAAGAATGACACCTGTTGTAAGTATTATCATGGGTAGTACCTCGGATCTACCCGTTATGGAGAAGGCGGCTAAGTTCTTGGATGAGATGGAGATCCCGTTCGAGATGCATGCTCTATCCGCACACCGTACTCCCGCTGAGGTGGAGGCTTTCGCCAAAGGAGCTAAAGGACGTGGAATCAAGGTTATCATCGCCGCTGCCGGAATGGCCGCTCATCTTTGCGGTGTGATCGCTTCCATGACGACGGTTCCCGTGATCGGCGTGCCTATTAACTCTACGCTGGACGGTATGGATGCCTTGTTGGCTATCGTACAGATGCCTCCGGGAATCCCTGTGGCTACTGTCGGCATCAATGGCGCTTTGAACGCTGGTATCCTTGCGGTGCAGATGCTTGCCGTCGGCGACGAGCAACTTCAGGAGAAGCTATCCGCTTATAAGGAGGATTTGAAGAAGAAAATCGTGAAGGCTAACGAGGAGTTGGCTAAGGTTTCTTTTAAATACAAAACTAATTAATTGAAAGTTGAAAGTTGAGAATTGAAAATTAAGGAGAAAGTCTCTCTTTAGGTTTTCAGTTCTCAACACTCATTCTCAATTTTCAATTCTCAATTTTCAATGAACAATGGCTTACTTTAATTACAACCGCCGTAAATCATCCGTTGCCCAAATCGGTGACACACCCATGGGAGGTGAGAATCCTATCCGTATTCAATCCATGGCTAATGTATCAACGATGGATACGGAGGCGGCGGTAGCTCAAGCGATCCGTATGATCGAGGCGGGAGCTGAGTATGTGCGTTTTACGGCACAGGGGGAACGGGAAGCCCGAAACTTGGGCGAGATTCGTAAACAATTGAATGAGCAAGGGTATACGACTCCTTTGGTCGCTGATATCCATTTTAATCCTAGAGCGGCTGATGCCGCCGCCGGTGAGGTGGAAAAGGTACGTATCAATCCGGGAAACTATGTAGATAAGGTAAAGACATTCAGCCATCTTGAATATACGGATGAGGAATATGCCGCCGAGATCGAGAAGATCCGCGAGCGGTTCGTCCCTTTCTTGAATATTTGTAAGGCACATGGCACCGCTATTCGTATCGGTGTGAATCATGGCTCGCTCTCCGATCGTATCATGAGCCGTTATGGTGATACGCCCGAGGGGATGGTAGCGAGTTGTATGGAGTTTCTTCGCATTTGCCGGGAGGAGAATTTCCCGGATGTGGTTATTTCGATTAAGGCTTCCAATACCGTTGTCATGGTAAGGACCGTGCGGTTGTTGGTTCGTACGATGGAGGCCGAGAATATGCATTACCCCTTGCACCTTGGGGTAACGGAGGCGGGTGACGGTGAGGACGGGCGTATCAAGAGCGCTGTTGGAATCGGTACGCTTCTATGTGACGGTATCGGTGATACGATCCGGGTTTCCTTGAGTGAGGACCCCGAGGCGGAAATGCCGGTAGCGCGTAAATTGGTGGATTATATTAGGGAACGGGAAAATCATCGTCCTATCGAGGCTTCGATGGCTCCCGGTTTCGATACGGTGGCGACAAGCCGTCGTATAAGCCGTGTGGTGGAAGGTATCGGAGGTACTTTCTCGCCAGTCGTGATCTCCGATCGTAGTAGCGGGGATTTTGAGTTTGATTATTTGTCCTTGCCGGACTATATATATATAGGAAAGGAAGATCCGGATAATTTGCCGGATAATTTCCGTTTATTGGTAGACGCTCATTTTTGGAAAGAGCGTCCGAATGCTTTTCCTTGCTTCATCGCCTCGGAGGCGGAGGAGTTAAAGGATTACGATTGTCCGCTTAAGTTTATCCGTCTGACGTATATGGATCTTACGGATCGTATGTTGGAGATCTTGAAAGCGGATAAGACCGTGGTGGTCTTATTAAGTACACATCATCGGAATGGGGTTGGCTCGCAACGTGCGGCTATGCATAAATTGCTGATGGCGGGTTGTGACGTGCCGGTTGTCTTGCATCGTGATTTCCGGGAGACGGATGTGGAGTTGTTGCAACTGAAATCCGCCGCCGATTTCGGAACGCTTTTGCTGGATGGTTTCGGGGATGGCTTGATGCTGCACAATGAGGGATGCGAGGCGGTTGTCTCGGATCGCTGTATGTTCGGGATCTTGCAGGCTACAAGAACCCGTATCAGTAAGACGGAATATATCTCTTGTCCGAGTTGCGGACGTACCTTGTACGACCTGCAAACAACGATCGCCCGTATCAAGGAGGCTACTTCCCATTTAAAAGGCTTGAAGATCGGTATCATGGGCTGTATCGTGAATGGTCCCGGCGAGATGGCCGATGCCGACTATGGTTATGTGGGTGCCGGACGTGGACAAATCAGCCTGTATAAAGGTAAGGAATGTGTCCTCAAGAATATCCCCGAGGAAGACGCTGTAGAACGTTTAGTTCAGTTAATAAAAGAGAACGGGGATTGGGTTAATTGATTGACTATTGACAATTTGTTTATCTTTGCAAGTATGAAAGTAAGAATTATCAATAAATCGCATCACCCGCTGCCGGGTTATGCGACTCCTTTATCTGCCGGGATGGATATCCGGGCGAATTTGTCGGAATCGGTTGTGTTGAAACCGTTGGAACGTAAATTAATCCCGACCGGACTTTATATCTCGCTGCCGGAAGGCTATGAGGCCCAGATGCGTCCGCGTAGCGGGCTGGCTTTAAAGCATGGGATAACCCTGCTGAATACGCCGGGTACGATCGACGCCGATTATCGGGGGGAGATCGGTATCATTCTCGTGAATCTATCTTCCGAGCCTTTTACGGTGAATGATGGTGAGCGTATCTGCCAAATGGTTATAGCCGCTCATAGCCATGTGGATTGGGAACCCGTGGAGACGTTGGATGATACGGAGCGGGGAGCCGGGGGATTCGGTCATACCGGAAAAGAATAAGAATAATAAGGTTAACAAGAATAATAGGATGTTTAAGCAACTGATATATCTCATCTCTTTCCTCTCGTTGGTCGCTGTGCTCCCGGCTGGTGCTACAGAAACGGAGAAGGATCAACGTAAGTTCGATTACTTCTTTTATGAGGGCTTGAACTTGAAGAACGCCGGGAAATTCGACGCCGCTTATGATGCCTTCAACCATTGCTTGGAGATTGACTCTACGGCGGCTCCGGTCTTGTATGAGCTTTCTTCTTTTTATGTACAGTTGAACCGTCCGGAGAAAGCGGTCGAGATGTTGAAAAGAGCCGTGGCCAACAGCAAGGATAATTTCACGTATAAAATGGCATTGGCGTCTATCACCCGGAATCTGGGCATGTATGGCGAAGCCGCCGAGGAGTACGAGGAATTGGTTCGTGATTATCCGGAGAAGGAGGAGCTGAATTATTATCTGGCCGATGCCTTGACGCAAGCCGGCGAGATCGGGAAGGCGATCGAGGCTTATGATGCGTTGGAGTCGGTTATGGGTATGAACGAGGCGATCTCCATGCAGAAATACAAACTGTACGTCCAGTTGGAGAAACCGGAAGAGGCTTTCAAGGAGATCGAGAAGCTAGCGGCTAAATATCCTATGGAGGCCCGTTACCAGATCGTATTGGGCGATCTTCATTTGGAAAACGGGGAGATGGACAAGGCTTTGGCTTGCTATCAAAAAGCGAATGAGATTGATCCGACCGACCCTTATTATATCGTCTCTATGGCCAATTACTACGAGGCGAAAGGGGATAAGGAGGCCGCCGAGCAACAAATCCGCAGCGCTTTGGTAAACGAGAAGCTGGACGTGGAGACGAAAGTGAACATCCTTTCCCGGTATATCTTGAAACTGCAACAAACGAAGCAAGGAACTGAGAATGCGAACCATTTATTCCAAACTCTTTTGGAGCAACATCCGGAGGATATCGACTTAAAACTGATGTATGGCGGTCTCTTGATGGCCCAAGGAAAGACAGAGGAGGCGAAATTCCAGTTCCAGTTGGTAACAGAGATGGAACCGGGTAACGCCGGGGCTTGGCAGCAATTGCTGAATCTGGCTTTGAAAGGGGAGGATATCCCGGAGGTCATCCGTATCTGTACGGCTTGTATGGAGCTTTTCCCCGAGTCGCCGGAATATTACTTCTATCTGGGTATCGCTTACTACCAACAACAGAAATATCAAGAAGCCTTGAATACCTATTATGCGGGCTTGAATATCATTCCGAAGGAGAACCTGCCGCTGAAATCGGATTTCTACGGTCAGATCGGTGATATTTATTACCAGATGGGGCAATTGGATCAAGCGTATAAAGCGTACGATGAGGCGTTGAAGTATAATGACAAGAACGTGGTCGTACTGAACAACTACAGTTACTTCCTTTCTTTGGAGAAGAAAGACTTGAAAAAGGCGGAACGTATGAGCGCCCAATGTATCAAGCTGGAACCGGACAACGCCACGTATCTGGATACCTACGCTTGGATCTTCTTCGTACAAGGAAACTATACCTTGGCGAAAATCTATATCGAGAGCGCTTTGGAGAAAGATAAGACAAAGAGCGCCGAACTCGTGGATCATTATGGGGACATCCTTTTCATGAACGGTGATAAGGAAAAAGCGGTGGAGCAATGGAAAAAGGCGAAAGAGATGGGGAAGGATTCCGAGATCTTGAACCGTAAGATCGCCGAGCAACAATATATAGAAGACGAGAACGCGAAATGAAAAGAGACTATTTCTTGACCTTCCTGTTATGTGGAGGTCTTTTACTTTCGATGTTGACAGGCTGTAAATCGTCCAAGAAAGTCGGGACGGTGGAATCCGCTAGCGTGAAGGCTCATAATGAGTTCTTCCAGTCGGTGGAGGATCAATCCTTCCAGTTCCGTACCTTGACGGCCCGGTTGAACGTGGATCTGGATATCCCTGGTAAGCAAATGAGCTCTCGGGTGGATATGAAGATGGTCAAGGATAGTGCTTTCCAACTGTCGGTACAACCTTTTCTCGGGATCGAGATCTTCCGTATCGAGTTGAGCCGGGATACGATCAAGGTGGTAGACCGCATGAATAAACGCTATATGATCGAGAATTATTCCAATTTGCAAGGGCAGACTCCGATCGAGTTCAACTTCTACAATTTGCAGGCTCTTTTCACGAATCATCTGTTTATCCCGGGGGAGCAGGGCGTTTCCCGTAAGCATTATAATCGTTTTAAGCTGAATCAAGAAGGCCCGGTAGCCGAGATCAAGACCAAGGATGCCATGGGGCTTTTCTATACCTTTAAGGCGGATGGCGAGGAGAAACTTCTCTCTACCTATGTAGCGGATCCTTCCGATCGTTATGCCTTGCAATGGCTGTACGAGGATTTTCGCTTGGTGGATCGGCAGCCGTTCCCGATGTTGATGGATGTGCAGGTGTTGAAGAACGGGAATCCCGAGGGTGGGGTGAAGATCCATTACTCCCGTATCCAACTGGACGAGCCGCTCAAGTTGGATTTTTCGGTTCCTTCTAAATATAAGCGTATTACCTTTGCGCAAGTATTGAAAACGATTACGAATCTGAATCAATAATCTATCATGAGGTACGTCTGGATCGTTCTATTGGCATTGTCTTTATCTACCGTGGTTTACGGTCAGAAATCCGCTGCTGTCCGTCAGTTGGAGCAGCAGCGCAAGGAGGCGTTGGCCGATATCGAGGAGACGAATAAATTATTACAAGAGACGGCCCAGACTGCTAAAACTTCCCTGAACCGTTTGAATCTACTTTCCAAACAAATTCTTTCCCGTAAGAAAGTCATCAGTTTATTGAATCAAGAGCTGGATGAGATCGAGAAAGATATCTTGAATATCCAAGGCCAGTTGCGCACCTTAAAACGGGAACTGGGCGATAAGCAGACGAATTACGGTAAATCGATGCGAGGGCTTTATAAACGCCATAGCTCGCAAGATAAATTGTTGTTTATCCTATCCGCCGAGAGTTTCTCTCAATCCATGCGGCGTATGCGGTATTTACGGGAATATGCGGATTGGCAGAAGCGGCAAGCGAATGACATCGTTGAAAAGCAGGCCGAGATCAGCCGTAAGCAAGCTGAGATGGAGAAGACCCGTGCCGAGAAACGTGCCCTTTTAGGAACTCGTCAAGAAGAGAGTAAGAAGCTAGAAAGTGAGGAAGCTTCTCAGAAAGAGGAAGTCCAGCTATTGAATAAGAGACAAAAGGATTTGAAGGCGGATCTCCAAAAGAAGCGTCGTCAAGCCGAGGCTTTAAACCGACAGATAGAGAAGCAGATCGCCGAGGAGATCGCCCGTGCCGAGGCCGAGGCGAAAGCCGCCCGTGAACGTGCGGAACGTGAGCGTCGTGCTCGTGAACAAGCTGCCGCTAAGGGTAAACCCGTACCGGAAAGTAAAAAAGAGCCGATCCGTGAGGAACGTGTGGCGGATACGAAAGGGGGCTATGCGATGACAAAGGCGGAGAAGCAATTGTCCGATAACTTCGCCAATAACCGGGGACGTTTGCCGTATCCGGTGGCCGGAAGACATACGATCGTCGCTACATTCGGCGAGCAACAGCATCAGGAGTTGAAATATGTTCGTACCAGTAATAGTGGTATCGATATCCAGACCTCACCCGGGGCGGATGCCCGTGCGGTATTCAATGGGGAGGTGACGCGTGTGTTCGTGGTGCCGGGGTATAATAATTCCGTAATCGTTCGTCATGGTAACTACTTGACGGTTTATAGCAATTTGAGTCAGGTATATGTAAAAGCGGGCGACCGGGTCTCTACCCGTCAAGCGATCGGAAGGATCTATTCGGATCCGGAGGACGGTAATTCCACGATCCTCCATTTCCAATTGTGGAAGGAAAAGACGAAGCTGAATCCGCAGCCTTGGTTGGAATAAAAGCGGTTGTGATATGTTAAAACTATGATGGGCATTATAAGGCTGTTACGATGCCTGTTGTAAAGATGCTAGAATGCCCATTGTAACAACCTTATAATGCCTATTGTAATTTTCTCGTTTAACGCTCGTTCAATACGTTGTATAACCCATTCAGGTCATCGGCACCTACCAAGTCTACGCCTTCTTTGATGAAGAAGCGTTTGAACTGCTCGGTATCCGGGGCGCCCCACCAACGGAATAGTTTTCCCTCATCGTGGACTTTCCGGATGATCTCACGCATCTTCTGTAGTTGGTCGGCGGGCATCTCACCTTCGCCTTTCCATGTGAAGAAATCGGAGTAATTATCGCTTATGACCGGAGCGAGGGAAGCAGGGATGCCCTGTCCCAGATCCTTTATTTGTCCGTCGAGGAAGGTGAAGCGGCTGTTCTCTTTTATCTTTTTCTTCCGGTAAGTAGATTTCTACATCTGATGGCGGGCTGTTCTTCGGACGGTCGCCGGAAAGGAAGAAGAGGACGGCACCTTCTTTATATTCGCCGTTATCGACGGAACAGAAATATTCCTTGTAAGGTTCCATCTGTTTCTTTAATAGCTTGTACATCTCTTCGCCTTGTGCCTTGCAATCCACCATCAGGTAGAAAGGACGATCGCTACCGGGATAGACCTTACCTCCATTCGCTTGTATGCGGGCCACGAGCGGCTTGAGGTATAGGTTCTCGAAGGTAATTGCCGGATTGGGTTCCGGGCGGTCATGGGAAACGTATAGCTCGTCATCGATCAGCCACAGATCGGCCTCCACGCAGTTGAAGCGGAAGGACAAGGCGTCCAGCAGAGGTCTCTCCCGCCAGTAATCATTGTGCGAGAAGGCGTTGTAATGAATTGCGGAGGAGGCTTTCTGAATCGTCTGCTCCGTGGTTGTCTCCGCCACTTGAACTGTGTCCGATCCCTTCGGGGAGGAGCAAGCCGTACAGAGGGCGAGGGAGGTGATAAATAAGGATAGAATCTGTTTCATATACTAATTGTTTTTTGAGTCTAGTTGTAGAGACGGGGCACGCCCCGTCTCTACAACTGGATGTTTGATGGATTTACTGTTTTATACGGTTTGCGTGCCGGGTTTTACGTTAGCCGTCTTCTGTTTGTCGCCCCAAAGGACGGTTAGTTCCAAGGGGACGTCGCTGGTAATTTCTACCTGCGGCTCTTGGGTAGCGGAAGAACGGGACTTGACTTTGATCGCTACCAGACCGTCGAGGCCGAAAGGATAACGGTCGATACCATAAGCCTCCGTCAAGTTCACGTCTACGGTCAATTTCTTCTCGTACACATTGGAGCGGATGCCGAAGATTTGCTCGATCAAGCCGGAGATCGGTGCCAGTCCGCCCCAGCCCACGAAATTCGGGCGAGCCATGAAGCCCGGCTCCTCATGTTCCGGAGCGTAGTATTCCCAGAACGTACCGGTATTCTTATACACCTTTAGGACGTTATCGTAATGGTTGCGTGCGATCTCGTAAGCCAATTTACGATAGCCTTGTTGCAATAGGCCGGTAATCACCATATAGTTCGCTCCCGGCCATACGCCACCCTGCCAGTAGCGGCCGTTATCCTTGTATTTAGGATGGTTGGCGGCAAGGGAAGGGACGCGGTGCAGGCGGTTGAATGTCTCCTTGTTATCCAGCTCGGCCACGAAAGCATCCATGCGTTCCTTGGACAGGACATCGGTCAATAAGGCCCAGTACGCGTAGATTCCCTTGGTGGAGGAAAGGCTTCCGTCGGCGTATTGATCGAAAAGGAAATGCTCCTTCTCGTCCCATAGGTTCTCGTTGATATACTTCTTTAGCATCTTCTGCTCGTCCTCGAACTCCTCGATCTCCTGCCAACGCTCCAGATAGAAACCCATCTCAAGCAGATGCCCGGCGGTGAAGTATTGTT
>ENA-OOWH01001749-OOWH01001749.1-human-gut-metagenome-genome-assembly--contig:-NODE-1749-length-11634-cov-4.700233_pt1 | contig 11634 bp, 9 predicted proteins | sample MGYA00241576_ERZ501321 | MGnify/ENA primary metagenome ERZ501321 (study PRJEB25962, sample SAMEA2042733) | human gut metagenome | biome: human gut; feature: human-associated habitat; material: faeces... | reverse complement strand
AAAAAAAAAAAAAAAAACCCCGCCCCAGCCTGGAAACTGAACGGTTATTTTAACTAAGTAAATGATCAGGCGAACCGTTGTTATAGGTAGCACCTTTTTGTTAACTATATTTTAACATTCATTTCTAATCATGTCAAAATTATTTCAAAAAATGAAATAATTGAGAGAATTACATAATTCATAGTCATTGATTTTACTGATGTTTCAGGACATATAAAAAACAATATATTTTTTAGTTTTTAGTTTTCAAAAGAAGCTTGCACAGAAATGTGGAGGCTCTTTTTATGTGAAATAATTAGAGGCTTCCACTATTATGCCAGAAGCCTCTAATTTTTAAGCTGTTTTGGAGATTTTTGCGGTTTCAGCTACTTTTTTCTGGAATTTTTTCGGCTTATGGACTGGTTTTGGGAGCTGTTTTGGGAATTTTTGCGGTTTCAGCTACTTTTTCACGCGATTTTTTCCGGCTTATGGGCTGAGTTTGAGAGCTGTTTTGGAGATTTTTGCGGTTTCAGCTACTTTTCTCGTATTTTTTCCGCCTTATGGGCTGAATTTTGGGAGCTGTTTTAAAAGTTTTATGGATTATAGCTCCTCAAGACCTGCCCACTATGCTATCAACCTAGGGCTATTGTACATTATGCTATGCAAATAGAGCAATTATCAGATATAAAGGCATTGGTTATGCGTCTCAAATCTGACCCGGTTACCGGTTCTAAGACGCAGTCTTGGTTACGATTATGTCGAAAAATCAAAGATAATTCAAGGTTTATTACAGCACCATTCAGAGAAACAAAAGCATTTGAAAAACTATATAATCAACGAACCAGCGTAGAGCGTACGTTCGGAGATTTAAAAGATAATTACAACCTTGATAACATCCGGGTTGCAAAAATGGCAAGGGCAAAAGTCTTTATGGATTTATCTTGTATTGCCCTTATTGCATCAAGACTACCAGATGCAGCCAGCAAGGAAAAAACCACAAAAATAGTACAAATTTATCATTACAAAAATTCTGATATAAAAAGAGCAATATTAAACAAAAACCAACTAAATTAAACCTAAAACCATGTCGTATTTTGTCGAAAACTGCTAATCACCTATCAAAATTAAAAATTCTAATAGAAATCTTCAAAATACAAGCGCGTAACGCGCCTAGAATATTGATATATTATATGGAAAAATGAATCCACCAACAAAAACAAAGAGGGAAATTTCGCAAAGACGACAAAATTTCAAAAGAAAGACAAAAAAAGAAGTTCTACGAAAAATAAAGTCGATGGAGGGATGAAATATTTGGGAAGAATTTATTATGAACAGAAAGGACTTATTAACCTCGATGATATTGTAGATATATTTATTGAGGTGGGAAATATACACAATTACCTGGAAAATGCAGCCTTGCGGATTTTGCTTTTTGGCAATCCTGAGCTGAATTTTTATCAGTGCCGATTATTAGTATTGAAGTACGGAGAATCACTTTCACAGGATGATTTGCACGGGCGGATGGTATTTATGAGAATGATACAGCTGCTGGAAGCCAACACAGTTTAAAATAAAATGAGAATTTCTTTTTTGACCGGGCAACCGGTCTTTCTTTTTTGCACAAATGGTGTTATAATTTTGGAAAAATTATGTTGATTACTCATAGCTTTAAAAAAGAAGTATTGCATTGTGTTTAATTAAACCAAAGCATGATAATTCAATCAAAGAAAAGAGGACAAAAATGAACATCGTAGTACTTGCCGGAGGGCTCAGCACAGAGAGAGATGTTTCCTTCAAGACAGGAAGCATGGTAGCTAAGGCGCTCAAAGAGAACGGCCACAAAGTTATATTATTGGATGTATTTATGGGATATAGTGACAGGGAGGAGGACCTGACAGGTATATTTGACCGCGCGGACGAGATAAGCGTGCAGGTCAGCGATATTCCGACAGAGGCACCTGACCTCGCAAAGGTAAAGGCTTCCAGAAAGGACCAGTCACCTTGCTTCTTCGGACCAAATGTCATCAAGATGTGTCAGATGGCAGACATTGTTTTCATGGCACTCCACGGAGAAAACGGAGAGAACGGAAAGATACAGGCAGCATTTGACCTCTTCGGTGTCAAATATACAGGCAGCGATTATTTAAGCTCAGCCATCGCCATGAACAAGGAGACATCAAAGCAGTTCTTCCTTGCAAACGGTATCCCTACTCCAAAGGGTATTTCCATGACAAGAGCGACCAGACAGGACGATATCACAAAGCTTGACCTGACACTTCCATGCGTGGTAAAGCCATGCTGCGGTGGTTCAAGCATCGGTGTCACCATCGTTAAGGATGCGGCAGAGTTCAAGGCGGCACTTGACGATGCCTTCAAGTGGGAAAATGAGCTGGTTATCGAGGAATTTGTACAGGGCAGGGAGTTCTCTGTCGGCGTTATCGAGGGAAAGGCTCTTCCTATTATAGAGATTGCACCGAAGGAAGGCTTCTACGATTATAAGAATAAATACAAGGCGGGCAGTACAGTAGAAACATGTCCGGCCGAGCTTCCTGAGCAGGTGACAAAGGATATGCAGCACTATGCCGAGGAGGTTGCGCGTGTTATCGGGCTTGACACATATTCACGCTCAGACTTTTTGCTCAACGACAAAAATGAGATGTTCTGCCTCGAGGCAAACACACTGCCGGGCATGACTCCGACCAGTCTTCTGCCACAGGAGGCAGCGGTTATCGGTATGAGTTTTAATCAGCTCTGTGAGCATCTGATTGACATATCTTTGAAAAAATATGAGGTGTAGCATGTCGGATAAGTACATGAAGAATCTTACATTTGCAAATATCGCAAAGGCCTGCGAGGGCACATACATAGGCGATGAGACACTGCTTGATACGACAATCACCGGCGCAGTCATAGACAGCAGACAGGTGAAGGAGGGCTATCTTTTTATCTCGATAAAGGGAGAAAGGGTGGACGGACACAAATTCATTCCGGCTGTGTTTGAGCAGGGGGCGGCAATTGTGCTCTCTGAGCATGAGCTTACAGATCCGGCAGGTCCATATGTGCTTGTTGAATCAACCACCGATGCCATGAAAAAGCTCGCGGCATTTTACAGAAAAAGCCTTGATATCAAGGTGGTGGGCATCACCGGAAGTGTCGGCAAGACCAGCACCAAGGAGATGATATCATCAGTTCTTGAGCAGAAATACAGCGTCCACAAGACCGCAGGCAATTTCAACAATGAGATAGGCCTGCCACTCACCATTTTCGGAATCAGGGAAAGCCATCAGGTAGCAGTGCTTGAGATGGGCATATCTGATTTTGGCGAGATGCACAGACTTTCTACCATGTCTTGCCCGGATGTCATGGTCATCACCAATATCGGCTACTGCCATCTGGAGTTTTTGGGCGACAGAGATGGTGTGCTTAAAGCAAAGACAGAGTGCTTTGAGCATATGATGCCGGATGCGGTCGCAGTGCTGAATGCAGATGACGACAAGCTCGCCACAGTGCAGACGGTAAATGGAAAGCCTGCCATATACTATGGCAAGGAATCAGCTTCAGGCGTTCATAAATCAGTATATACCACAAATATTGAAAACCTGGGCTTCGACGGCATGAAGGCTCATTTTGTCACTCCGGAGGGTGAGTTCGATGCACACATCCACATCCCGGGTGAGCACAATGTATACAATGCCATGGCGGCAGCGGCTGTCGGATTGCAGCTTGGTCTCACAATAGCTGAGATTAAATCAGGAATCGAGAAAGCAGAGACAATCGCAGGCCGTACCAATTTCATCAAAACACACGGCATGACAGTGATAGATGACTGCTACAATGCAAATCCTGTATCCATGAAATCCTCTATCGAGGTGCTTTCACATGCAAAGGGCAGGACAATAGCAGTGCTTGGAGACATGGGAGAGCTTGGAAGCGATGAGAAAAAGCTGCACCATGAGGTAGGCGAAGCAGTTGGAGAGAATCATATCCATACACTTTTTGCCGCAGGAGAGCTGGCAAAGGAATATGCAGCCGGAGCCGCAGAGAAATCGTCCGATGTAGACATCCACTATTTCGAGGATAGGGAGACTATGACACAGGAGCTTCTTTCATATGTGAAGGAGGGCGACACCATACTGGTGAAGGCATCACACTTCATGGAGTTTCCTAAGGTAGTCGAGGCTCTGAGTAAGTAAAATTAGGTAAAATCAATCGGGTAGAAATTAATTCGATATTTAATAATTGCGAGGGATGGATATTCTCCAAGCCTCATAATATTATAAAAGAAAGAGAGAAAAATAATGGCACAGAATCCAATCGTAACAATCACAATGGAAAACGGCGATGTAATCAAGGCGGAGCTTTATCCGGAAATCGCACCAAACACAGTAAACAACTTTATCAGCTTAATCAATCACAACTTCTATGACGGAGTATGCTTCCACCGTGTAATCAAGGGCTTCATGCTCCAGGGCGGAGATCCGGATGGAAACGGTACAGGCGGCCCAGGCTATGAAATCAAGGGCGAGTTCACACACAACGGCTTCAAAAATGATTTAAAGCACACAGCCGGTGTACTTTCAATGGCACGTACCATGATACCTGATTCAGCAGGCAGCCAGTTCTTCATCATGCATCAGGATGCACCACATCTCGACGGTGAGTATGCTGCATTTGGCAAGGTAATCGAGGGCATGGATGTGGTAAACAAGATCGCAGAGGTGCGCACAGACTACATGGACAAACCACTTGAGGCTCAGGTCATGAAGACAGTTACAGTTGAGACCTTCGGAGTGGACTATCCGGAGCCGGAGACAGTTTAATGATAATAATTATTGATGAGGCAAGCGCAAAACTTGCCTCTTTTTACTATCATGACGAGATATTCAAGCCACAGTGGAAGTGCGCAGCCGATATGTCATCTGCGTCAGACGAGTTGCATGATGAATTTCAGGAAAAACTGCAAGAAAAACTGCCTGATGAGCTGCGGGAAAAACTGTATGTTGTGCTACCGGCAGATGAATCAATTAATGACTTCCAAAAAACAACGATACAAGAATCTGCAGATAACACAGCGAAAGCTAATACGGGAAATCTAAGAATACCGAAAGCTCCCACCGACTGCATCTGGATAGTATCCGACAGGCAGCAGAAGCAAATAGCTGACTCACTCGGCATAGCATCGGTAGGAGAACCGCAGTGTGGCACGCGCTATGCAGTGGAAAGCCTTGCAGAGCTTGATATTGAGTATCTTGAGCGGGTGCGCAGGCGGTATAATCATATCCCATGGGATATTGGCGAGACAGACAGATGCCTGATACGTGAGCTTTCACTGGCAGACCTTCCGGCGCTCTATGAGCTTTATGACAAGCCCGGCATGACAGACTTTGTGGAACCGCTTTACGACTACGAGACAGAGCTTGAATACCAGAAAGCATACATAGAGAACATGTATGACTTTTACGAGTATGGTATGTGGCTTGTGTTTTCAAAGGAAACAGGGAAGCTGATAGGACGGGCGGGACTTGAGCACAATGAAATGGGTTATATGATAGCACCGGAATTTCAGAACCTGGGCTATGCCACGGAGGTGTGCCGCTTTATCGTAGACTATGCGCGGAAAAACACAGACTTTGAGGAGCTCTACTGCCGGATAGATGAGAAAAATGTGGCATCGGTGCGTCTTGCAAAAAGACTTGGATTTGTCAGAAACGGACAAATCGGGAATGAGAGAAATACCGGTGGATTAGATAGGTATGTTCTTTCAATCTGACAGTTCATTATATATTTTATATGTTCAGCAGGAACAGCTCGGCAGGATTCATTCAGATATAAGAACTGAATAATTGCCTGATAGAAAGGAATGTGCATAAATATGGCGAAAATAGGAATTGTTATATGTAACTATAATAAACAAAATGATGTTATTGACTGTATACAGTCAGTTCTTGAATCAAAATATGAGGATTATCACATCTATGTTGTGGATAACGCATCGACAGACGAGTCGGTGAGGTTGATAAGAGAGTGTTACGGAAGCTGCGACAGGCTCACACTTATCGAAAACAGTGAAAATCTTGGAGGCTCTGGTGGCTTTAATACAGGGCTTCGCGTGGCGATGGCTGAGGGACACATGTATCTGATGTGCGTAGACAATGACGCACTGCTTGACGAAAACTGTATAGGAACACTTTCGGATTTCCTTGATTCACATGAGAAGGCAGGCATAGCGGCTGCAAAGATTTATCATACCGGGCAGGAAAATTATGTGCAGCAGTATGGCTCGTTCATAGATTATGATAATTACAGCGTGGACTCGACGTATCTAAATCATATAGAGGATGGTTCAATGCCTGATGTGGTATATTCTGATGCAGTCCCGGCATGCGCGCTCATGATAAGACGTACAGTTGTAGAACAGATTGGCGTCATGCCTGAGGAGAATTTCCTCTATTGGGATGACACCGAGTGGTGTGTCAGGTGCAGGGAGGCAGGCTACGAGGTTGCATCTGTAGGTGCAGCAGCGGCAAGTCATGCGATGGGGGCAAAAAAGGAGGATATTAATACATTTCCAACCTACTATGCATGGCGGAACTGGATCAAGTTCTTTTTAGACCATATTGATGAGGAAAGACTTTCAGATATGGCAGAGACATTTCTTGGCTCGATATTTGAGATAAACTACACAGATCTATATCGCGGGGAAGAAAACCGCTCAAAAACAGTTATGGCGGCATTAGATGATGCACTTCACAAAGTTATGGGAAAAGCGAAGGAGGACAGGATATTTAATCTGGAATTGACTTATGACGGGCTTGAGAGGGCGATAGGCGATAAGTCGGATATAGCTATAATGGCAGGTGAATTTCCGTTATATGCAGATGCACTTAAAGAAAAAATAAAAGTCATGTGGCCTGATAAAAGGGTTTACATTGTTGGTTTGCAGGATATTGACGAAGCATATGGTACAGCACATTTTCAACCGGATGCCACAATCACCATCTGTGAGAGTATTTTCAGGCAGGATGACCTCAGCCTTTCCACATATGTGATGGACCTGGATGGAAATGTACTGGTCGATGAGGATGACGTGCTCATGGTCATAAACTATAACTTCAGCCGCAGAAGTTTTATCTTTTCTATGAAGCCACTTTTTATGAGGCTTTCAAGGCAAAATTACGGATTTTAAAAAAATAGTAAAAAACATTGAAAAATATACAATTAGGCAATAAAATATAAACATAGTTTAACGATTTGGAGGACGAAAAAATGAAGAAATATGCATACGGAGTAGATATAGGTGGAACAACTGTAAAGATAGGCTTTTTCGAGACCACAGGAAAGCTTGTCGATACATGGGAGATTCCTACACGCACAGAGAATTCAGGCGAGCTCATCCTGCCTGATATCGCAGCATCCATCAAGGAGAATAACGAGAAGCATGGCATAGAGATGGGTGACATCGAGGGCGTAGGCATGGGAGTGCCGGGACCTATAAAGGATGACGGAACAGTATTGAAGTGTGTCAACCTCGGCTGGGGCGTGTTCAACGTGGCACAGTCACTCTCAGTACTGTGCGGCGGCATCAAGGTAAAGGCCGGAAACGATGCCAACGTAGCTGCACTCGGTGAGATGTGGCAGGGTGGCGGAAAGGGTCATCAGGATGTAGTCATGATCACACTCGGCACAGGCGTAGGCGGAGGAATCATCCGCGAGGGCAGAATCGTAGCCGGAGTAAACGGAGCAGGCGGAGAGATAGGACATATGCCTATGGTAGATGATGAGTCAGAGTGCTGTGGCTGCGGCAAGAAGGGCTGCTTAGAGCAGTATGCATCAGCAAACGGTCTTGTAAGAGTGGCAGAGAGATACATTGCAGCACACAGGGATGTGGCAACAAAGCTTGATTTAAATGCAGGCTTCACAGCCAAGGATGTATGCGATGCGGCAAAGGCAGGAGATGCAGCGGGCATTGCAGCAGTAGAGCAGTCTATGAAGCTTCTCGGCAAGGCAATGGCAGCAGTAGCATGCGTCATGGACCCTGAGGTATTTGTTGTAGGCGGAGGCCTCTCAAAGGCAGGAAGCATCATCATCGATACAGCAGCAAAGTACTATAAAGAGTATGCTTTCCATGCAAGCCGTGAGACAGAGATCAAGCTCGCCACACTCGGCAACTCAGCCGGCATGTATGGCGGAGTAAAGATGGTTATCGGCTAACAACATAAGATTGCAATTTTTAAAGAAATAAAATATAATGGCTACTAAAGATACACTACAATCGAGGTGAGACTATTGGCAGATTACTCAACAGAAGAATTAGAAAAAATAGCGGACAAATTTCGCTCAGATACCAGCGGTATAAGGGGAACAAAGGATTTTACGAGCCCGGAGGAGCTTTACGATGAGCTGAAAAAGGAAATCAAAAAGTACCATCCGTCGGATGATACGAGCCTTGTGGACAAAGCCTACAGGGTAGCTTATGATGCTCATAAGGGTCAGGCACGTAAGTCAGGAGAGCCTTATATCATACATCCGCTTTGTGTTGCCATAATACTCGCCGAGCTCGAGCTGGATAAGGAAACAATTGCAGCAGGTCTGCTCCATGATGTGCTGGAGGACACTATCATGACCATGGATGAGATGCGTGCAGAATTTGGAGACGATGTCGCACATCTGGTGGATGGTGTCACGAAGTTAAAGCACCTGCATCTGACAGACAGCACCAAGGATCCGAAGGATAAGAATGCGGACAGGCTTGAGATGCAGGCTGAGAATCTGCGCAAGATGTTTCTCGCCATGGCGAAGGATATCAGGGTCATCCTCATAAAGCTGGCAGACAGACTGCACAATATGCGTACACTCAAGTACCAGTCCAAAGAGGCACAGCAGCGTATCGCCAGAGAGACACAGGATATCTACTGCCCTATCGCACAGCGACTTGGTATCAGCAAGATAAAGATAGAGCTCGAGGACCTTTGTATGAAGTACCTCTATCCGGATGCCTACTACGATCTGGTAGAGAAAGTAGCCCTCAGAAAGACAGAACGTGACACCTACATCCAGGGCCTGGTAAACGATGTCAAGAAGTATGTTTCGGATGCCGGCATCAAGGCTGAGATATACGGCAGGGCAAAGCATTTCTTCAGTATATATAAGAAGATGGTCAATCAGGACAAGACTATAGACCAGATATATGATCTATTTGCCATCAGGATTCTGGTGGATACAATACCGGACTGCTACGCAGTGCTTGGTATCATACATGAGAAGTATAAGCCTATACCGGGTCGTTTCAAGGACTATATCGCCATGCCGAAGCAGAACATGTACCAGTCTCTGCATACAACTCTGATCGGCAGCACCGGACAGCCATTTGAGATCCAGATCCGTACTTACGAGATGCACCGTACTGCTGAGTATGGTATCGCTGCTCACTGGAAATACAAAGAGAGCGGAAGCGGACAGATCGCTGCCGGAAAAGAAGAAGAGAAATTAAGCTGGCTGCGCCAGATCCTGGAGTGGCAGCGTGATACAGATGATTCCAAAGAGTTTTTAAGCATGGTAAAGGGTGATCTGGACCTGTTCTCTGACAGTGTTTACTGTTTCACTCCGTCCGGTGATGTAAAGACTCTTCCAAGCGGCTCTACTCCTATTGATTTTGCTTATTCCATCCACAGTGCGGTAGGAAATAAGATGGTAGGCGCCAGAGTCAATGGAAAACTGGTTCCTATTGAATATCAGATCCAGAATGGTGACCGTATTGAGATCATCACCTCCCAGAATTCCAAGGGACCAAGCCGCGACTGGCTGAATATTGTAAAGAGCACGCAGGCAAAGAATAAGATCAATCAGTGGTTCCGAAGTGAGTTGAAGGAAGAAAATATCGTAAGAGGAAAAGAACTGCTTGCATCCTGTTGTAAATCAAAGGGGATCAACCTTTCCGATATCAACAGACCAGAGTATCAGGATAAAATCATGCGAAAGTATGGTTTTCACGACTGGAATTCCTGCCTTGCAACTGTTGGTCATGGCGGTTTAAAAGAAGGTCAGATCGTGAACCGCATGTACGAGGAATATAAGAAAGACCACCTTGCACGTATTACAGACGAGGAAGTTCTTGAGACAATCTCCGAAAATAAAGAAAAAGTCCCGGAGAAAAAATCAAAGAGCGGTATCATTGTAAAGGGACTTTATGACGTGGCAGTCCATTTTTCAAAATGCTGCAGTCCGGTTCCGGGGGACGAGATCGTAGGATTTGTGACAAGAGGACGCGGTGTTTCCATTCACCGGACAGATTGCATCAACATCATCAATCTTTCAGATATGGAGAGAGAACGTCTCATCGATGCAGAGTGGCAGCATGATGAAGAATCCGGCAATTCCGGTCTTTATCTGGCAGAGATCAAAGTATTCTGCAATAACCGTACCGGGCTTCTCGTGGATATCACAAGAGCCTTTACAGAGCGTGCGATTGATATCAATGCGATCCATTCCAAGACGAGTAAGCAGGGAATCGCAACCATTGATATTTCATTTAACACAAAAGGAAAAGCAGAGTTGACGAGCGTGATCGACAAGCTTCGTCAGATAGACAGTATTATTGATATTGAGAGAACCACCGGCTGATCTGGCTCAGGTGGTTTCTTTCATCTTTTTATGGAGGAAGAAAAAGATGGCACCATTAAGTATACAGATATATGTAGTAGGTCCGGTACAGACCAATTGCTATTTTGCGATCAATGATGACACAAAAGAAGTACTGATCATTGATCCGGGTGCAAGTGCAAAACAACTTGCAGAGAAAGTGAAAGAGCAGGGATTGAAACCTGTGGCAATTCTTCTGACACATGGACATTTTGACCATGCGACAGGGGCAGGGGAGCTGGCGCAGCTTTTGCATATAAAAATATACGCACAGGAAAAAGAAAAAGAGACACTGGAAAATCCACAGCTAAATCTGAGCGGATGGCAGGGAAGCGAGCTTGTGTTCTATGCCGATGAATATTTAAAAGATGAGCAGGAAATAGATCTTGCAGGATTTCATATACGGGTATTTTTAACACCGGGACATACGGTAGGAGGCTGCTGCTATTATTTCCCATATCAGAACACGTTATTCAGCGGAGACAGCCTCTTCCAGACTTCTATTGGAAGGACTGATTTCCCGAAGGGAAGTGCATCCCAGCTGATCCATGCGATCCGGGAAAAACTTATGCCGCTTCCTGATGAGACCGCCGTGTATACAGGGCATGGAGATATGACAACGATCGGAACAGAGCGGATGTACAATCCCTATTTGTAGGAGGAAACGATGATATTAGCAAAATTAAACCAGCCGGAATTTGAGTATGACATACATTCGCTCATCAAAGCATTTTTTCCGGAGGAAAATGTGAGTGCAACGGCAGAAGATAAAAAATATGAGGAAGAGATCACCTTACAGTTTCAGGTGGAGTATGAGCCACAGCAGATAAAAATTGAGTGGAAGGAAAATGGTCAGGAAAGTCATGACCGAAGTTTTCCGGTAGATTTTTCAGACCGCACGGAAACGAAAAACGAACTGAAACAGAATTTTTATCAGATATTATCAGAGATCACGGGCAAAAAGCTTCCGTGGGGGACTCTGACAGGAATCCGGCCAACGAAAATCCCGATGAAATT
>ENA-OOWH01001732-OOWH01001732.1-human-gut-metagenome-genome-assembly--contig:-NODE-1732-length-11737-cov-3.424670_pt1 | contig 11737 bp, 11 predicted proteins | sample MGYA00241576_ERZ501321 | MGnify/ENA primary metagenome ERZ501321 (study PRJEB25962, sample SAMEA2042733) | human gut metagenome | biome: human gut; feature: human-associated habitat; material: faeces... | reverse complement strand
CCAGCCGTCATTATTGCGAGTAATGGCGGCTATTTTCGTTTTCCCTTGAAAATCGTGTAACACAATCCAACAAGGGCGCAAATGAATATCCCTATCTGAATCAAATCAGAATATGTAACATACATTGGCAACGCCCTCCTTTCTTTCGTCTGGAGGGTTAGCCCCTCCGAAAAAGAGGGTAAGCCGCCCGGCTCTCTAGTTTCCCATGTATCTATACTATCATTTTAGAAAAAGTCTTTCAATCAAATTCTAACCTGATTGTCTTTTTATTCGTTATTGTTACTCTCTGATTACATAGAAATCCGCTGGAAAGGAGGGCTAAGCCATGAGTATTGTCGACTTTATAGCAGTGGTAAGTTTCGGCCTAACTTGCTTTGGTCGTGGATATACCTTTGGCAAAGATAACAATAAGCCACAAAAATAGCCGCCATATTACTACTCTATTTCCTCCACCTGAATCTTCTGGTTTACCATCCCCTGGCGGCTGACCAGCAGATACACCTTTAAATCCAGCTGATCTTTTGCAATTGTAAATGGCTCCTGCCGCACAATTTCTACATATGCGCCCGTCTTTTCCAGTTCTTCCTTCCGTGCGTTTGCTTTTTTCAGACACAGTGCCAGCCGTTCCTCTCCGCTTTTTCCGAACAGGCGTCGCGGATAGATGGCCGTCTCCTTTTTGATCGTTTCCGTAAGTGTTTTCACAAAGCCAAAATGAATGCTATGGTGCAGGACGTGTGCCACCCACCTGGTTACAATTGTTGACGGATGTCTGCGATAAAAGCGAATCCAGCCAACCAGCAGCCAGTCTTTCGCCTGCTTCGCCAGCTGCTCCATCACATCCAGGCCCTGCAGGAAAGACCCTTTCGGCATCTCATGTGGCACCATATACGGCTCCGGTGCAGCACAGTAAGAGCAGAAATTAAGCGCCGGGACATCCGCCAGATGGACCAGGCGCGCTTGCCCCTCACTGCAGTAATTTTCCCCCAAATAGGTATACTTGTCCCACAGCACTGCAATCCGAAATTCCAGCTGACGCAGATTTTCATATCGCGGAACCCAGAAATGTGCAATCTCTCCGTAGTTATATAGATTTACTTCCAGCTCCAGCTTCTGATAAAACAGGGTAATAACACTGTCTCCCTGCCGTACTCCAAGCACATATCGGTCCTGATCCCGGTCATAAGAGGCATCCAGTTTCCCTTCATAATCCTTTTTGTATGTGCCTGTGAAGATTGCTTTCCGAAAAACAAGAAAACTCTCCACAGTATCATTCATTTGATAAACCAACCGGATATCCTGCTCTGTTGTATTCGCTGTATGATCCTCCGGCAACAAAAGTTCAAATTCATTTTGCGCAAGCAGTTCCTGCAGCATTTCAAATGTTGTCACGTTTTTCTACTCCCTAATCCATTGCTAAGCCTATGATACTCTAATGGCTTCTTTCCTGTCAATCATCCCATATTTTTTCAACAAAAAAACATCTGCTTTCTATTTTTTTAAAGAAAACAGATGTCTTTTCATCCTTATCTCCTATCGATCGCCCGCACGGAATTTCCGTCATTTAGCTTCACCGGAAAACGATACGAATAATTTCTTTCCTGCCAGTTCTCATCCTCCATCATCCGCAAAAGATTTTTGGCGGTAATCCGTCCCAGCTGATACTTCGGATGCACTGCTGACAATAATTTCACTTTCTGTTCCTGCTGCAGCTCCGCATCATCAAAAGATACCACCGAGACATCTTCCGGAACGGAAAGCCCGCGATCTGCCAGAAATTCCATATAATATCCGGCGACTTCATCGTTGTACACAATCATTGCGGTACAATCCTTTGTCCTGCGATACATCCGGAGCATTCCCTTCTTGCTGAGCTTTTCATCCATATCTTTCGTGGAATACCACCGCACACAATCATCATCGAATTTCACGCCATAATCGGAAAGACACTGGATAAATCCTTTATAGCGCTCAATTCCCTGCATATCATCGTATTTAAAAATTCCACCAATCCGGCGATGTCCGTGTTCGATCAGTATCTTTGTCAACTCGTATGCCGCTCTGGCGTCTTCCATCTCTACGCTGTCAAACAGCTGATTTTCATAATGATTATGGATAAAAAGCGTCGGTATGTTGCGCTTTCGAATTTCTCTGAACAGGCGGATATTTGGATTGGGAAACGCGGACCGCGAACCTTCGATAATCAATCCGGAAACATTGCTTTTTATCAGTCCTTCCAGATAAAGTGCCTCATCATTCAGACGGTTTTTGGTTACCGCAACCTCAATCCCATATCCCTTTTCTGTCAGCGCAGATTCAATTCCATCATACACCTGCGGAAATAAATAATCGGAATAATAACTAAGGAGCAGACCAACCCGTTGACGCGATTCGTTCTCGGTACTGCCTTCATAAGACACGTACGTTCCGCTTCCGCGTACCCGGGTGATCAGCCCCTCATCCTCTAACTGTTGGAGAGCTGTGCGCACCGTCTGCCTGGAATAACCGAATTTCTTCTGCAGAATGGTCTCAGACGGAAACTTATCCATATTTTTAATTACGCCACTGGTGATTAACGTATGTGCCCAATGATATAATTTCTGATATTTCAAATTATCCTGTTCTGTATTACGCATAGCCTCTCCATTTGCCTTTTTATGTTTTTACTTGATAACCTGAATAGACTCACGATCTGCAAATACTGCAACGAAGATCAGGAATACAATACCCTGAATGAGCTGCATCATCTGTGTAGAGAATCCCATCATAGTTAATCCACTGTTTAATACGATGTAAAGTAATGATCCGACAATAATATTCTCGAAACGAACCTTTGCACCACCGGAAATTGGCATTCCACCAAGTACCAGTGCGATCAGGATCTGTGTCTCTAACTGGTTTCCACCGGAAGATGTTACCGATCCGACTTTGATAACATTGATAAATGCTGCAAATCCTGTAATGGCACCTGCGAGTACATAAATCAGGAATTTCATCCGGTCTGTACGGATACCGGAAAACATAGCTGCTTTCTCACCGGCACCGATGGCCTTTAAATAAGTTCCGAACTTTGTAAAGCGGAATGCCACAAATCCAATGGCAAGTATCACAACCGTGCAGGCAACTTTCAGTGCTGTGCTGTCATAATTGATCAGCTTTGCAGATCCGGCTACCGGAGCGTTGGTTGTCAGGTACTTGATAAAACCACGGAATAAGAACATGGTACAAATTGTTACAATAAAGGATTTGATCTTACGGTTTACATAGAAATAACCGTTAATCGCACCGATTGCTGCTCCGGCTGCAATACCACCGATAATCGCCAATGGAATGCTGTATTTTGAGAGCATACATACTACAATGGAGGAAATACCAAGAATAGATCCCTGGGAGAAATCCAGACCACCCATTGTCATAATGAAAAATACGCCCATCGCAGAAATCATCGTCACATATACCTGTGAGAGTACCAGTGACATATTACCCATCATTCGAAAATCTGTCAGGAAATTGAATAACAGGAAAATAACCACCAGTCCTACAATCGGAAGAAGTGAACGGATCAGCGACATTTTTGATGCTTTTTTGAGCTGCTGCTCTTTATCGTTTGTATTTACACTTGCTTGACTTCCCATAGCTGCCTCCTTATACCATCATCGTAATCAGACCATTTTCATCAAGGTTCTGGTCACGCTCAAGTTCTCCGCTGATCTTGCCGTCTTTCATGATCATGATGCGGTCACACATACCGATCAGCTCCATCAATTCCTCGGAGATCATGATAATGGATTTTCCATTTTTTCTCATCTGATTCATCAACTGGTAAATATCCTGCTTTACCTTGATATCAATGCCTCGTGTCGGGCTGTCGAGTACGACGATATCCGAATCTTTTCCGATCCATCTTGCCAGAACGACTTTCTGCTTATTTCCACCGGACAGGTTGGAAACGAACTGGTTGACATCGACCATCTTAACGGACATCTGCTTTGCAAATTTGTTTGCAAAATCTTTTTTCTTCTTATCGCTGATCAGATGTGCCGGTCCGGACAGTTCATCCAGTGACGGGAGACAAATGTTATCTCCAATGCTCTGATTTAACACAACCGACTCGTTATCACGATCCTTCGATGTATATGCAATGCTGTGTTTGATTGCGGTCGGAATATCGTTGATCTGGGTTCCATCTGCCAGCTCTACGGTTCCTTCCCTGTCATAGGATGCACCAAAGATTGCTTTACCGATCTCATGCATACCAGACTCGGAAAGTCCACCAAATCCAAGGATCTCACCTTTGTGCAGATCAAAACTTACATTCTCGATCAATCCCGGAACGGTTACATCCTTTACCGAAAGTACGACTTCATCGGAAACTTTCTCCCCGTAATCGCTGCGGTAGTAATCGCCCGTTACTTCACGTCCAACCATGAGTTTCTTTAAATCATTTTCGTTGACATCTTTACTCTTTACGGTATCAATGTATACACCATCACGGAGAATGGTGATTGTATCGGATTTCTCAATGATCTCCGGGAGATCGTGGGAAATAAAGATGACGGTGTTGCCGCTCTTTCGGATACGCTCCATATGTTTGTACAGTTCTTCACGCCCCTCCTGGGAAAGCGCTGTCGTTGTCTCATCAATAACAACGATCTTTGGATTAAAGTAGGTTGCCTTTACGATCTCTACGAGCTTACGATCCTCGAAGTTGTAAGAGTCGATCATATCAGCAGCCTTGATTCTTTCAAATCCATACTGCTTTAACAGCTCTGTTGCTTTTTTGTTCATGGCATTTGTATTTTTGATGCCACAGTGTACGAACTGATCCTCATGACCGAGGAAAATATTCTCTGCAACAGTCAGTCCGGACAATGTACCAAGCTCCTGTACAATGATGGAGATTCCTTCATTGTTTGCTTCTACCTGATTCTTTGGATGAACTTCCTTGCCATCCAGAATAAATGTACCGCTGCCAATGCTGTAAATACCGGTAAGCATGTTGGTCAGGGTGGATTTTCCGGAGCCGTTTTCTCCGATCAGTGCATGAACTTCTCCCTTGTTAACGTTAAAGGAAACGTTCTGTACGGCTTTTGTAATACCGAAGTTCTTGCAGAGATTTTTTACTTGTAATCTTACTTCACTCATTGCTGTCTTCCCCCTTTCATTACTTGACGATCTCGCCCTTTGTAGCCTTTGTTGTCAGAGTAATGATAATAAGCAGTGCAAGTCCTGTGATCACATCCTGGATAGCGGTTGGTGCTCCAAGAGCAATGAAACCGAAGAAGATGATGTTGATGACAAACTCACCGATGATAATTGCCGGAAGTGGCATTCCGTATTTCTTAAATGCCAGACCAAAGAAACATCCCATGGTCGGTACGAAGTTTCGGCTCATAGATGCCATTCCGGTAACGGCTACCATGGAAGATCCGTAACTGATGGTCAGGATCGCCATAACACCGAGGAATGCACCACTTAAAATAAATGCAAGAACTTTATACTTATTTACGTTAATACCCATGTTCTTGGCAACAAACTCATCACTGCCGATAGCATAGGTGTATGTTCCAATTTTTGTGTAATTTAAGAATATGTAAGCAACGACACATGCCACAAGTGCAAGGATGATATCCCAAGGCATCTGGCCAAATGCACGTAAATTGGATGGAAGTGTCTGCTCTACGCCGCCTGCAATGTAGTTTGCCAGAGACTCATAGATCAGTGCAAGTCCTGTTGTTACAATCATGGACGGGATACGGAGTTTTACATAAAACATACCGTTTAATGCACCGACAATTGTTCCTGTTAAGATACATCCGACGATCAATCCGAAATATCCGAGATTAAAACGGGTGGCGAATACACACCCAACGATTGCGGAAAGCATGATATTTGCGCCAATGGAAAAGTCGAACATTCCCATTACCATTACAAAGTAGAATCCTACGGCACCAACAGTTGCAATCAGGCTGGCCTGAAAATAGTTAAGCATATTGCCGAAAGATCCAAAGTTATGCGGCGAAAGTATTTTAAAGATGGCCCAGGAAAGCACAACCAGACCGAGCAGGATCAGATACCCCATTGCTTTTCCCGAAAATTTTTTCGTAGTACTCATATTATCTACCTCTTTTTGTCAATTCTGATAAACGTCACATTGATGGAAAAAGGTGGCGCCGCAAGCAGCGCCACCCCTTGTGGTTATTGTTTTATTTACCCGCACGTGCTGCTGCATCTTCAATAGATACGCTCTGTGCAGTAATTCTTAAGTCTTCCAGACTCAGCTTAGACATATCAACCAGTTCCTGATCGGTATATGGAAGCTGATCTACGAAATACTTCTCATAATTCTTGTAATCATCTGCAGATGATACATACAGATATGGGAATGGAACATCTTCGAACTTACCACCAAAGTCTTTGTAGTTACCCTTTACTGCATTGTATACCATCATGAATGCGATCAATGGATCACAGAAATGTCCTCCGGACTCACCAGCCATGGAACCATTCTCAAGTCTGTCTCCAAGGTCTGGAAGGAAGTCTGTAGAAACGATGTCGATATCTGCGGTCTTTCCGGCACGCTCAACTGCTGCGATTGCACCCTGGAGAGGATCTCCACCACCACCTGCTGGAATAAGTGCATCCAGGTTTGGATCTGCTGCCATCAGAGCTTCTGCTGCCTTAGAACCACCTTCGGAAGTTGTTCCTGCGTACTGTGGCTCAGAAAGCTTTGCTTGATCATCTGGATGTTCTTCGTTCCACTTATCTACGCCAGCTTTATAGCCTTCCCATCTGCCGAGCCATGTAGCATCTCCCTGCTCCCAGCCGATCAGACCAATGTTTCTGTCACCTTTGTTTAAAAGAATGTTTACAAGTTCTTCACCGTTTGCCGGCTCATCCTCGTGAACAGCTCCGATATAATAATCAGAATCTTTTGCTGCCTGATAAATATCTGCACTGTTTTCCTGACTGATAACACGGAAGAACTGTGCCAGATATACTTTATTGTCATTACAGGTCTTAATTGCGGAAGTCATCTCTGTATCAGATGAGTTACAGATGATAATTCCCTGACATCCTGCTGCTGCCAACTGCTCAACAGAAGCGGTAACTTTCTCAGATACATGTCCCTGATCCACATACTGTACATCGACATCCAATGCCTTTGCTGCCTCATCCAGAATCTTCTTACACTGAGAACCAAGTACATCGGTGGATGACCAGATGGAAACACCAATCTTAATCTTTCCGGATTTGTTTGATGATGTACCTCCCTGTGTGGAAGATCCTCCCCCGCCGGTTCCACAGGCTGTCATACCAATTACCATTGATGCTGCCAGGATCGTTGCAGCTACCTTCTTTAAAATTTTCTTCATACGTTGTCCTCCCTCTACTTTGATACGTATTTGCTTTTTGTAATTCTAATTATAGACGGTCCTCTCCTGTTTTCAATAAAATACAACAATATTTTTTCGTAAAGTTGTATTGTTATATTGCAATTTAACTGTTAAATTTTCTATTTTTCATACGATTATGTGCATTTTGACTGGTTTTCATTTTATTTTTCCTTTGTTTTACTGTCGTTTTGTGCGTTTTGTGTATTTTATTCTTGATTTCTTTCGCTATTGCAATACAACTTGCGTCATGTACACACTTGTACGTTTTCATCTCATGAACACCTGCCATTAAATACAACTGTCTATGTGCAAAGAGAGGCACGACATTGCACTTTCCCGGCACAAATGCTATGATTGAATCACCAAACAGAACAATATTGTATAAAGGAAAGGGAGATGCATTATGAAGGTAATGAACATTGAAAACCCACAGGAGTTTTTGAAAGTAATTGACAGTTGTTCCGGACAGGTTGAGCTTGTCACTGCTGACGGTGACCGCCTGAATCTGAAATCAAAATTATGCCAGCTGGTATCCTTATCTACCATTTTTGAATCTGCTTCCACCATCCCGGAGATGGAAATCATCGCACATGAAGCAGAGGATTCCAGAAAGATTATGGATTACCTGATGCGCGGATAAAACGTTAGAACAATACCAATAAAAAGGAGTATGAAAAACACCGTTGTTTTCATACTCCTTTTTCTTATTATATATGTCTTATATCTCTGACCTGCTTCAGACAAAAATCCGATTAGATATTTAACAGATCACTGAATACTTTCAGTGCTCCGTCTGTCTCATGTGCAAGTACGCGCTTTGCAAGAACTTTACCAAGCTGAACACCTTCCTGATCGAAGCTGTTGACATTCCATAAGAATCCCTGGAACATGATCTTGTTCTCAAAGTGTGCAAGCAATGCACCGAGTGTCTTCGGATTAACCTGCTCTCCGATAATAATAGAAGATGGGCGTCCACCCTCGAAATTCTTGTTGCGGTTTTCATCTTCCTTGCCGCATGCAAAAGCAACGATCTGTGCTGCTACGTTTGCGATCTTCTTGTGCTTGCCTGTGCTCTCGGATTTACCATACATATTCTAGTTATTGATCATTTTTCTCCGCTTGTCGACGGCATCAAAATGTCCTGCATTCAGTTTTTTACCTGTTCGATCCTGTCAGCTGTCTGTATGGCCCTCTTTGAAACCGTAAACGTTTCCAACCTTCTGCACGCCTGGATACCGATTCTCTATGCCGGATTTCTCTCTTCTGGTGTCGGCTATACCCTGCAGATTATCGGGCAGAAAGGATTAAATCCCACCATGGCTTCTCTGCTGATGAGCCTGGAATCCGTTTTTTCCGTTCTCGCCGGTTGGATTTTCCTTCATCAGGCACTCTCCGGTCGCGAGCTCTCCGGCTGTATTCTGATGTTTGCAGCGATCGTGCTGGTACAGCTTCCGGGCTTTTCCAAAACCAGCGCTGTTTCCTGATGCCATTCCTTTTTCAGTGTAAAAAAGATTCCTGTTTTGCGAGCTTCTTTCTTACGACAGCTTGCTTTGATGACATAATTTCCCTCCGCCGCAGTGTGATCCTGCCCGGAGGGCTTTTTTATGCCTTCCGAAAATTTAACCGAATCTAGTAAGTCCCCTGCTTCCATTTCGAATATCCGCTTGCCCAATATTTTCATAGCATAAAAATACAAAATTCTGCATATTGATTGCAGGATTTTTTAATTCGTGCTACACTGTTTTTATTGTACCAATAAGCACTTATTTTATTAGGAGGTTCTGTCATGCCCGTTTTTGATTTCAGCAATTCCCCGGAAAAAGCAAAAGTTTCCGAATGTACGTATACTGTTTTCCGCACAAATGCACCGTTTACTTCTCCGGATCAGCCGATCCTAATTCTGGATACAAAAGAGAAGGCTTTCCCGCATCATCCCTGTGGTATTTTCACAAACCCATCCAAACGGACCTCGTTTGAATTTAAAAACGAAGAAGAAACCTTCATCGCCGATATTCTCCAGATTGATGCCCGTTTTGTCAGCCTTTTAAAATGGCTCGGTGAAAACCATATCAATGTCCGCCTTTCCGGCACACAAACATCCGACGGTTATGCAGTTTACAAAATCCGCGAGATCGCTTTCGGTGGCGGCGCAAAGCTTTCGGCTGAGGATGGATTTTTACAGTTTATGATTGAGCGTCTCCTCGCCAGCAATGCACCGGAAGAAGAAGTTGAGGATGAGGATCAGGAGGAAACCGGTGACAGCATGAAGCTCACCAGCATCCAATCCATCACTGATTTTATGAACTGTGCCGGAAGAACGCTGCCGGATAATATCCGCCTTTGGGCTCGTCGAAACCTCGCTGTTGCCCGTTCCCACGAAGTCTCTCCCGAAGAACGTCGTCACGCGCAGCGCGCCCTCTCCATGATGATGAATATTCAATGGAAAAGCAACTATTTTGAAGCCATTGATCCAGTGGAAGCACGCCGGATCCTCGATGAAGAACTGTATGGCATGGAACGTGTGAAGCAGAGAATTATCGAAACCATCATTCAGATTAACCGGACTCATACGCTGCCGGCCTATGGTCTGTTACTGATCGGTCCTGCCGGAACCGGAAAATCGCAGATTGCTTATGCCGTTGCGCGTATCTTAAAATTACCGTGGACAACACTCGATATGAGTTCGATTAATGACCCGGAACAGCTGACCGGAAGTTCCCGCATCTACGCAAACGCAAAACCGGGAATCATCATGGATGCTTTTTCCATGGCTGGTGAATCCAACCTCGTCTTTATCATCAATGAGCTCGACAAGGCTGCCTCCGGCAAAGGAAACGGAAACCCGGCAGATGTTCTGCTGACCCTTCTTGATAATCTTGGTTTTACCGATAACTATATCGAATGTATGATCCCGACCGTCGGTGTATACCCGATTGCAACCGCAAACGACAAGAACCAGATCAGTGCTCCGCTGATGTCCCGCTTCGCTGTGATTGAAATTCCGGATTACACACCGGAAGAAAAGAAAATCATTTTCTCCCGCTATGCACTTCCAAAGGTGTTAAAACGTATCGGTATGAAAGAAAAAGAATGCATTCTGACGCCGGAAGGACTCGATGCCGTAATCTCCTGCCACGAAAACACAAGCGGTATTCGTGATCTTGAGCAGGCTGCTGAGCATATCGCAGCAAATGCGTTATATCAGATAGAAGTCAACCATGTTTCCTCTGTTACCTTTGATGCAGAAATGGTACGTGAACTGCTCTTGTCCTGCTGATCTGCCTTATTTTCTATTTTGAAGGCGTATCAGGGTACGGCGAAAACCAGTGACGCAACAATTCACGCTCTGTGGTGCTGAAATTTTTTGCATTATTTTAGAGTGTGCTGTAAAATAGTTTCCTGTCCCATCAGTCTGTACTTTCGGGCAGGAAACTATTTTATTTCTCCAGATATTTTCATAAAAGAAAGCCCCTGACACTTTCATGTCAGGGGCTTCCTTTCGGTCAATTCAGAAAATTTATTTCTGCGGACCAGCGGAAACAAGTGCTTTACCAGCAGCGTTTCCTTCATATTTTGCAAAGTTCTTGATGAATCTTTCAGCCAGATCCAGTGCTTTGGTCTCCCACTCGGAAGCATCAGCATAGGTATCGCGAGGATCCAGGATAGCCGGATCAACGCCCGGAAGTTCAGTCGGAACTTCGAAGTTGAAGTACGGAATAGTCTTCGTCGGAGCTTCGTTGATAGCACCGCTTAAGATTGCATCGATGATTCCACGGGTATCACGGATGGAGATACGTTTTCCGGTTCCGTTCCAGCCTGTGTTAACCAGGTATGCTTTTGCTCCGCTCTTCTCCATTTTCTTAACAAGCTCTTCTGCATATTTGGTTGGGTGCAGCTCCAGGAATGCCTGGCCGAAGCATGCAGAGAAGGTAGGAGTCGGCTCGGTAATTCCGCGCTCGGTTCCTGCAAGTTTTGCAGTAAATCCGGACAGGAAATAGTACTGAGTCTGCTCTGGTGTCAGAATAGATACTGGCGGAAGTACGCCGAATGCGTCTGCGGACAGGAAGATAACATTCTTAGCTGCCGGTGCAGAAGAAATCGGGCGAACGATGTTCTCAATGTGGTTGATCGGATAAGATACACGAGTATTCTCGGTTACGCTCTTATCATTGAAGTCAATTTTGCCTTCTGCATCAACAGTAACGTTCTCAAGCAGAGCGTCACGTCTGATCGCATTGTAGATATCCGGCTCAGACTCTTTGTCCAGGTTGATAACTTTTGCATAGCAGCCGCCCTCGAAGTTGAATACTCCGTTGTCGTCCCAGCCGTGCTCGTCATCACCG
>ENA-OOWH01001728-OOWH01001728.1-human-gut-metagenome-genome-assembly--contig:-NODE-1728-length-11790-cov-3.654964_pt1 | contig 11790 bp, 7 predicted proteins | sample MGYA00241576_ERZ501321 | MGnify/ENA primary metagenome ERZ501321 (study PRJEB25962, sample SAMEA2042733) | human gut metagenome | biome: human gut; feature: human-associated habitat; material: faeces... | reverse complement strand
GCACCTTTTTCAACGGCTGACTTTGCGTACCTGTGTCCGTCTGAGGTATAGCCCTTAAGGCACACAAAGGCCGTGCCTTTTTCAACCTTTCGCGAATCATAGATAATATCCGAAATTTCGGTATCAAGATTGCCCTGAACCGTGTATTCAAAATTTATAAGAAGATCTTTCAGTTTCATCATATATATCTCCGTTTCCCCGACATAAAGTCGGCTTGCTTATTTTCGTTGTCTTTATAATTATAACAATTGTCAGCACTTATTACAACTGTATGTTAAAAAATTAATGTGTGATGTTTGAAATAAATGACTTTGTTTTGTGATTGGTCATTTTTTACTAAAATCAGGAAAATTTGCCGAAATTCAAGCTTATTTTATGAATAAAGAATATAATTTGGGTGTTATGTCACATAACCGTCGGGTGTGATTGTTCAACTTGTACAGATGGCATTCCAGCAAAATAAACAATTCAAGTCAATGCAATTTGTGCAATAGGTAAAATTCCAATAAAAAAGATATCATATTGCACAAAAATAATTTTGATTTTTAACAACATAGATAAAAAGTACAAAGGGAGTTGAAATTCAGGCGATTTTTTGATATGATTATATAGCGGATATGATGTACTTTGTGCGTTATATCCTCAAAGAAAGTATGTAATCCGAAAGGACACTACGAAAATATTCAGAAAGAGGGATTTTTCCAATGAAAAAGATTCTCGCCATTTTATTGGCAGGTATGATGACTGCTACTGCACTTGTTGGCTGCGGCGGCGGAGACGCATCATCGAAGACAGACAACGGTTCAAAAACAGACAACGGTTCTTCGGACGGTGCTGCTAAGATTGAAGGCTCAATCGTTGACGACAGCTACTTCGGCGATGAAGGTACAGACAGCAAGCCTGTAACTCTTAAGGTATGGGCTCCTGATGCTGCTGTAAGCCTTGTTAAAGAGCAGGTTGAGGCTTTCAAAAAGGCTTATCCTAACAGAAAGTTCAAGGAAATCTCAGTTGTAGCACAGGGCGAAAAAGATGCCGCTACAAATATGCTTAACGATGCTACAACAGCTGCAGATGTATTCAGCTTCCCGAGTGACCAGCTCAACAAGCTCGTTGACGCAGGCGTTATTTCTCAGGTTGCATTTAAGGATGCCGTAACAGAGGCTAATGATGAGGGAACTGTAAAAGCAGGTACACTTAATGGTACCCTCTACGCTTATCCTGAAACAAACGATAACGGTTACTATCTCGTTTATGATAAGTCAGTAGTTTCCGACGAGCAGGCTCAGACACTTGAGGGCATTCTTGATGCTTGTAAGAAGGCAGGCAAGAAGTTCATTATGAATGCCGGTGACGGTTACTATGCTTGTACTTTCGCTTTCACTGCAGGTGTTAAAATTGACGGTCTTGAAAAAGACGGTATTACACAGAAGTTTGTTAAATATGACGAAGATGAAGCTGTTAAAACACTTCAGGCTTTTGCAAAGCTCATCAAGGATTACAGAGGTACATTCCAATCGCTTGACGTTGCTAACATCGCTTCAGGTTTTGCAGGCGGTAAGTGTGGCGCAGGTATCGACGGTTCATGGGATACAGCTTCTAACCAGAAGGCTCTCGGTGACAACTTCGGTGCTGCAAAGCTTCCTACAATCAATGTCAACGGCACAGACAAGCAGCTTATCTCAATTTTCGGTTATAAGTACATCGGTGTAAACGGTTCTTCTAAGTTCCCGGCAACAGCTCAGATTCTTGCTCACTATCTTGCAGGTGAAGAGTGCCAGCTCCAGAGAACTGAGAAGCTCGGTTGGGGACCTTCAAACAAGAAGGTTCAGGAAAGCAAAGCTGTAACAGATTCTCCTGTTCTCAAGGCTATCGGTGAGCAGGCTAAGAATGCTTGTATACAGGTTAATATTGCTAATACATTCTGGGATCCTATGGCTAACCTTGGCAACAAGATCATCGCTGACACATGCGATCCTTCAGATGCAGCTGCTATGAAGAAGCTTCTTAACGAAACAATTTCTAACGTTAGGGATGAGGGCTAATCGTTAAGTAAGTTAAATTAAGTAAGTTAAATTGATTTAATTTAATCGATTAATTAGCTGCGGGACACTCCGAAAACGGAGTGTCCCGTAAAAAAAGAAAAAATGCGGACTGTCCGCTTGCGTTATCAATTTGTGTATTCGCCTGACTAATAATGTTTTATTACGAACGGCAACTGTTATAAGATAGCGTAAAAGACATTATTAGTTTGGTGTATTAGAGAGATTTGCAAATTATTAAGGAGAGCGCCTAATGACATATGTTGAATACAAACAGCTCAATCCTTTCCAGAGATTTGCCTACAACACAAAGAAGTTTTTCTGTAACATTCCTCATGCCGTTGCCCATTTTTTTACAGCACTCGGCAAGGCAATAGTTAAGTTCTTCGTAGGCATCGGCAAGGGCTTTGCCAACTACGGCAAGACCTTCGTAAAAGGCGACTGGGCTACAAAACTTTCCTACCTTATTTTCGGTGTAGGTGATCTTAGCAAAGGTAAATATTACAAGGGTATTCTTTTCTTCGCTGTTGAAGTTCTCTATATCCTTTATATGGCATTTTTCGGTTGGGGATATCTCAAAATGTTCCCGACACTCGGTATTCAGGCTCAGAGAACTGAATATATCAACGGTATCATACCAAAGCAGGTACCCGGCGATAACTCAATGCTTATTCTGCTTTACTCGGTATTGACACTCGTAATCACAGTAGTGGTTTTCGCTATTTACATAGTAAACATCAAAGATGCGTACAGACATCAGATTATGAAGGCTAACGGTCAGAAACCGACTTCATTCAAATATGATATGAAGCAGTTCCTTGACGGTAAGTATCATATCACACTTATGTCATTCCCTGTACTTATGATCGGTATCTTCAATGTTCTGCCGCTCATATTTATGATTTTGATTGCATTTACCAACTATGATAAACAGCATATGCCTCCGGGAACACTGTTCACATGGATTGGTTTTGACAACTTCGGCTCACTCTTCAACCTCGTTGAAGGTGCTAAGAAGGGCTATACATTTATTAAGCTCACAGAATGGACTCTTATCTGGGCTGTTGCAGCTACATTCTCAAACTATATCCTTGGTTTGATCTTCGCTCTTATGATCAACAAGAAGGGTATCAAGTTTAAATCACTCTGGAGAACACTTTTCGTTATTACAATTGCTGTTCCTCAGTTCGTATCACTTCTTCTCATGAACCAGATGCTCCAGTCAAACGGTGCTATAAACATCCTGCTTTCAAACATTACAAACAGTCATGTTGAAATTCAGTGGCTGAATCAGGACGCGACGCTGGCTCGTTGGGTAGTTATCATCATTAACTGTTGGGTAGGTATTCCGTACACCATCCTCTCTATGTCGGGTATTCTTATGAATATTCCTGAGGATCTCTACGAATCTGCAAGAATTGACGGTGCAGGTCCTGTCAAGACATTTACGGCTATCACACTTCCGTATATGCTCTTTGTTACAACTCCTCAGCTCATTACCCAGTTTGTCGGCAACATCAATAACTTTAATGTTATTTACCTGTTGTCAAACGGTAATCCGACGACCGAAAAATTTTATCAGGCCGGTCAAACCGATATCCTTGTTACATGGCTCTTTAAGCTGACCATGAACTCTCAGGACTACGGACTTGCCGCCGCGATAGGTATTTTGGTATTTGTTATTTGCGCAACGCTCTCACTCATTGTGTATAATAACTCAAAATCAATGAAGGATGAGGAGGCGTTCTCATGATAAAAAGTTACAAATTAAGAAGACACATTGCGAACGCTTTTGTTTACCTGTTCCTTATTGTAATGGGTTTCGTTTGGATTTCTCCGTTCATCTATCTTTTAATGCATTCATTCCGTGGTGGTGCTGAAATTTACGGAAGTACAATTATCCCGCAGGAATGGACATTACAGAACTACATTGATTTGTTCACAGGCTCAGGCGGTACTGCAAGCCTTAACTTCCCGAGATGGTTCCTTAACACATTCGTAGTTGCTTGTTTTAGCTGCGTAATTTCTACAATTTCGGTTCTTATGGTTAGTTACGCATTCAGCCGACTCAGATTTAAGGCTCGTAAAAAGTTTATGAATGTTGGTATGATTCTCGGTATGTTCCCCGGCTTCATGACAATGATTGCTATTTACTACCTTCTCAAGGCAATGGGTCTTACTCAGACTCTCGTTGCTCTTGTAATCTGCTACAGCTGCGGTGCCGGTCTTGGTTTCCAGATTTCAAAGGGCTTCTTCGATACAATTCCAAGAGCACTTGACGAGGCGGCAACCATTGACGGTGCTACCAAGAACCAGATTTTCTGGAAGATTATTCTTCCTATGTCAAAGCCGATTGTTGTTTACACGGTTCTTACTTCATTTATCGGACCGTGGACAGACTTCATTCTTGCTAAGATTATCATGGGTGATGCTCGTGACAACTATACTGTTGCTATCGGTCTTCAGCTAATGATTGATCAGGACTTTAAGAACACATACTACAAGCAGTTCCTTGCAGGTTCTGTTGTTGTTGCTGTTCCGATTACACTTCTCTTCCTCAAGATGCAGAAGTATTATGTTGAAGGTGTAACAGCCGGTGGCGTAAAGGGTTAATCCCAATATATACAAGCTCTCACGGGCGGCAGTCACAGGCTGCCGTCCGTTTTAATTTTACGGAGGATACTATGAAAAAAATTCTTTCCATTCTTCTTGCCGGTGCAATGCTTGCGGGCTGTGTGCTTACAGGCTGCTCTGATTCTTCATCATCAAAATCAGATTCATCCGACGGAAATACTGCAAAAGTTGCCGACCCGATTGAAGGCGTTAAGGCAACTGCATCAACCGATAAATACAGAAACTACTACGAAATTTTCGTAAACTCTTTCTGCGATTCAAACGGTGACGAAACAGGCGACCTTCAGGGAATCATCTCACAGCTTGACTACCTTAATGACGGCGATCCGAATTCAGGTGACGACCTCGGTGTTGACGCAATCTGGCTTACTCCGATTATGCCGTCAAAGTCATATCATAAGTATGATGTTGAAGATTATTACAATATTGATCCCGACTTCGGTACGCTCGACGATTTTGACAAGCTTATTGAAGAATGTCACAAGCGTGGCATAAATGTAATTCTTGACCTTGTTTTGAATCACGCATCTTCAAAAAATCCGCTCTTTACAAAGGCTGTTGAAGAGGTTGCCGATAATAAGCTTGACGGCAATGCCGAATATTTTGAAATTCACAAGTCCTCATATTTTGACAGCGATACACAGACTATCAGTCTTGGAAACGGTTATGCCTGTGAGGCGAACTTTTCTCAGGAGATGCCCGAATGGAATCTCAACTCTAAAAAGACGAGAGAAGAATTTACAAAAATTGCGAAATTCTGGCTTGACCGAGGAGTTGACGGCTTCAGACTTGACGCTTGCAAATACTTTACAAATAAGGAAACCGACGGAACAGAATTTCTCAAGTGGTTCTATGACACCTGCAAGGGCATTAAGGAAGATGTCTATATGGTTGGCGAGAACTGGACCGATGATTCCGATATTCAGGAGCTTTACAAATCCGGCATCGACAGCCAGTTTGCATTTAAGTTTTCAACCTCAACAGGCACAATTATCAGCAACATCATTTCGCAGGGCGGTATGGCTAATGCCAAAAAAATTATGAACTACGATAACAAAATGACAGAGTCAAATCCCAATGCTATCAATGCAATGTTCCTTTCAAACCACGATCAGGTTCGTAGCGGAAACGCACTTGAATCTCAGGGACTTTCTTCTCAGAAACTTGCAGCCGCAGTTTATATGCTTGCGCCGGGTAATCCGTTCATCTATTACGGAGAGGAAATCGGCGTCAAGGCTCCGAATACCACAAACGATGCGGCATACAGAACACAGATGGTTTTTGACAGCGACAACCTTCCCGATATTTATGTAAACGGTATCGGAGATGAGCCAGATGTGCCTACCGGCGGCGGTGTAAAACAGCAGCTTGCCGACAAGGATTCTCTCCTCAACTACTATCGCAGAATTATCACAATCAAAAATCAGAACCCCGAAATTGCAAGGGGCAGAATTGTAGGCACACAGGGCTTTGATGATAAGACAGTCGGCGCTTACTATGTTGAGTATGAGGATTCAAAGCTCCTCATTATTCATAACTTCAGCAAGAATGACGCCAAGGAGCTTACAATTACAGACGATATGATTAAGAACGCAACTCTCCGTGCAGACCTTATCCCAGAAAGCAGTTCAAAGCATACCGAGCTTAAAGACGGTAAAATCTCTGTACCGCCACAGTCAACGGTAATCATTAAGTCGGCTGAATGATTTTTTATTCGTGCAGACAGTTATTTTGTATTAAAGACTATATCGCCCGAGCACAACAATGTGCCGAAGTTGACTTTTTTCGTTTGTGCAGACAGTTTGACAAATGAAAAACATTTATGCCCGAGCGTAGTATAGCTACCATTTGCACAATTTTGTAGGGGAAAACCTCGTTCTTCCGTGAGTAACGGCAGAAATTACATTTAAAAACAAATTTTATAAATTCTCAAATACATTGTTTCTTACTACAAGTGATAAAAATTGAAAATTCCGAAAAACTTCTTGTTTTCGTCACACAGTTGTCAATATTGGTGTGGTATAATAAAGTCACAACATAAGGGAACGGCGAACATCGTCCCGATAAAACAGTGTATAAGTTTTTATTTGATATATTTTCCTCTCTCCTAAATAAAAAATGAAAACGGAGGCTGGGAAGAACGAAGTCTTAAACTTCATTTCTTTACAGCCTCTTTTTCATTACGGTGTGCAGCCGTTGTCAATTCGTGCAGACAATTTTTTGCTAGTTGCTGTGATTAATATACAGCTTTCATAATATCAAAACATATTCGTGGGAATGTATAATATTTATCAAGCATAAGCCCGCTTAAATTTTACAAAAAAATGCTTGACAAAAAGTGAGCGGATAGTTTATAATGTTTAATCGTGGGACATTCTGTAATTGCGCCCGTTTTTGGGGGTATTATTGATGTTTCACAGGGCTTTGCAAAAGCAAAGCAGTTTTATCAATTCTTATATTTTTTGAAAGGAGGACAAATAATGCCTACATTTAACCAGTTGGTACGCAAGGGCAGACAGGTTTCCGAGAAGAAGGCAAAGGCACCTGCTCTCTTAAAGGGTTGGAACTCAAAAAAGCGTGTTGCTATTGATCAGAGCTCCCCACAGAAGAGAGGTGTTTGTACTGCAGTAAAGACCGCTACACCTAAAAAGCCTAACTCAGCGCTCAGAAAGATTGCCAGAGTAAGACTTTCTAACGGTATTGAAGTCAGTTCCTATATTCCCGGCGTAGGTCACAACCTTCAGGAACACAGCGTTGTTCTTATTCGTGGTGGCCGTGTTAAGGACTTGCCTGGTGTTCGTTACCACATCGTTCGTGGTACACTCGATGCTCAGGGTGTTTCGGGCCGTATGCAGAGCCGTTCAAAGTACGGTGCTAAGCGTCCGAAGAAGGGTAAATAAGGAATTGACAAAACTCTCTTGACTTAAATTATTTAAGTTCTGCTATGCGGCAGGAATTTTACTATATATATGTTATGGTAGAATGTCTTGTTGGCATACGGGAGTTTGTCGCTTTCGAGTACCTATGATATCTCAATTATTGTGAAGGAGGGAAGCAAAGTGCCAAGAAGAGGTTCTATTGCGAAGCGTGACGTATTACCGGATCCGCTTTATAATTCAAAACTCGTAACTCGTCTTATCAACAACATTATGTACGACGGTAAAAAGGGCGTTGCTCAGAAGATTGTTTACGGTGCATTCGATATTATTGCTGAAAAGACAGGTAACAACCCGCTTGAGGTTTTTGAACAGGCTATGGAAAATGTAATGCCCGTTCTCGAAGTTAAGGCTCGTCGTGTCGGCGGTGCTACTTATCAGGTACCTATGGAGGTTCGTCCTGAAAGACGCCAGACACTCGGTCTCCGCTGGATTTCTACTTATTCAAGAGCTCGCAGCGAAAAGACAATGAAGGAAAGACTTGCAAACGAGATCCTTGACGCACTCAATAATCAGGGCGGCGCTTGCAAGAAGCGTGACGATACTCATAAGATGGCTGAAGCTAACAAGGCTTTCGCTCATTACAGATGGTAATTTTATCATCAGCGTTTATTAGGAGGATTTTATGCCAAGACAGGTTTCACTTGAAAAAACAAGAAACATCGGTATCATGGCTCACATCGATGCCGGTAAAACCACAACAACTGAGCGTATCCTGTATTATACCGGCGTAAACCATAAAATCGGTGAGACACACGACGGTGCTTCCACAATGGACTGGATGGTTCAGGAAAAAGAGCGTGGTATCACAATCACCTCTGCTGCTACAACTGCATTCTGGTTCGGCAGCAAGCATCAGTATGACAAGCACAGAATCAACATCATCGACACCCCCGGTCACGTTGACTTCACTGTTGAAGTTGAGCGTTCACTTCGTGTTCTTGACGGTTCTGTAACAGTCCTCTGCGCAAAAGGCGGCGTTGAGCCTCAGTCTGAAACAGTATGGCGTCAGGCTGATAACTACGGCGTTCCGAGAATGGTTTATGTAAACAAGATGGACATCATGGGCGCTAACTTCTACCATGTTGTTCAGATGATGAAGGACAGACTTAAATGTAATGCTGTTCCGATTCAGCTTCCGATCGGTGCTGAGAGCGATTTCAGAGGCATCGTTGACCTCGTTACTATGAAGGCCGAAATCTATCACAACGAAGACGGCACAGACTACAGTGAAGAGGAAATTCCGGAAGAGATGCAGGATCTCGCTAACGAGTATCATGAGAAACTTATCGAATCAGTTGCTGAACTCGATGAGGATCTTATGGAGAAATACTTCGGCGGCGAAGAGCTTACAATCGACGAAATCAAGAGCACAATCAGAAAGGCTACTATTGACAACACAATGGTACCTGTAACCTGCGGTTCTTCTTACCGTAACAAGGGTGTTCAGATGCTCCTTGATGCTATCGTTGATTATATGCCTGCTCCGACAGATGTACCTGCTATCAAGGGTGTTGACCCTGAAACAGGCGATGAGGTTGAAAGACCGTCATCAGATAAAGAGCCGTTCGCAGCTCTCGCATTCAAGATTGCTACTGACCCGTTTGTTGGTAAGCTCTGCTTCTTCAGAGTTTACTCCGGTACAGTTTCTGCCGGCACAACTGTTTACAACTCAGTTAAGGACACCAACGAGCGTCTCTTGCAGATGCACGCTAACGACAGAAAAGATATCGACTGCGTATACGCAGGTGACATCGCTGCTGCCGTTGGTCTTAAAAATACAACAACAGGTGATACTCTCTGTGATGAGAAGGCTCCTGTTATCCTTGAGTCTATGGAATTCCCTGATCCTGTAATTCGTGTTGCTATTGAGCCGAAGACAAAAGCAGGTCAGGAAAAAATGGGTATCGCTCTTGCAAAGCTTGCAGAAGAAGATCCTACTTTCAAGGCTTATACAGACGAAGAAACAGGCCAGACAATCATCGCAGGTATGGGTGAACTCCACCTCGAAATCATTGTTGACCGTCTTCTCCGTGAATTTAAGGTAGAAGCAAACATCGGTGCTCCACAGGTTGCATACAAGGAAACTATCCGCAAGGAAGCTTCTGTTGACGAAAAGTATGCTCGTCAGTCAGGTGGTAAGGGTCAGTACGGTCACGTTAAGATCAATATCTATCCTAACAAGGACAAGGGCTATGAGTTCGTTAACAACATTGTCGGCGGTGCTATTCCAAAGGAATACATTCCGGCTGTTGACCAGGGTATCCAGGGCGCAATGCTCAGCGGTGTTGTTGCAGGCTACAATGTAGTTGATGTTAAGGTTGAGCTTTATGATGGTTCTTATCATGAAGTCGACTCATCAGAAATGGCATTTAAGATTGCCGGTTCAATGGCATTCAAGAACGCTATGAAGAAGGCAGATCCTGTACTTCTCGAACCGATCATGAAGGTTACTGTTATCACTCCTGAGGAATACCTCGGCGATGTAATCGGCGACCTTAACTCTCGTCGTGGTATGATCCAGAGCATGGAAGCTGACAACGGCGTTCAGAGAGTTATCGCTCATGTTCCGCTTTCAGAGATGTTTGGTTACGCAACAGACATGCGTTCCAAGACTCAGGGTCGTGGTCAGTATGTTATGGAGCCTGACACATATGCAGAGGTTCCGAAGAACATTGCTGAAAAGATTATGAGTGAAAGAGCTAAAAAGGACTAATCATACCTTTTAAAGCACTTTTTTCAAAAATGTATTGATTTTTTTAGAAAAAATTGATACAATATGATTAAATCTATTGTAAATTCTTTTTACAACAATAAGGAGGAAATTTCCAATGGCAAGAGAAAAATTTGAAAGAAATAAGCCCCATGTTAACATTGGTACAATCGGCCACGTTGACCATGGTAAAACAACACTTACTGCTGCTATCACAAAGGTTCTCAACCTCGAAGGCGATGCTGATTTCGTTGATTACGCTAACATCGATAAGGCTCCTGAAGAGAGAGAGCGTGGTATCACAATTAACACAGCTCACGTTGAGTATGAAACAGACAAGCGTCACTATGCACACGTTGACTGCCCAGGCCATGCTGACTATGTAAAGAACATGATCACAGGTGCTGCTCAGATGGACGGCGCTATCCTCGTTGTATCAGCTGCTGACGGTCCTATGCCACAGACAAGAGAGCACATCCTTCTTTCTCGTCAGGTAGGTGTACCTTACATCGTAGTATTCATGAACAAGACTGACCAGGTTGACGATCCTGAGCTTCTCGAGCTCGTAGAGATGGAGATCCGTGACCTCCTCAACGAGTATGAGTTCCCGGGCGATGATACACCAATCATCAAGGGTTCAGCTTATCTTGCTCTTACAAGCACATCTAAGGATCCTAACGCTCCTGAGTACAAGTGCATCCACGAGCTTATGGACGCTGTTGACGAGTATATTCCAACTCCTGACCGTAAGGCTGACCAGCCATTCCTTATGCCTGTTGAGGACGTATTCACAATCACAGGTCGTGGTACTGTTGCAACCGGTAGAGTTGAAAGAGGTCAGATTAAGACCGGTGAAGAAGTTGAAATCGTTGGTCTTACAGACGAAAAGAGAAAAGTTGTTGTTACAGGTCTTGAAATGTTCAGAAAGACTCTTGACTTCGCTGAAGCAGGCGACAACGTAGGTGTTCTTCTCCGTGGTGTTCAGAGAAATGAAATCCAGAGAGGTCAGGTACTTGCTAAGCCAGGTACAATTCACCCACACACAAAGTTCCGTGGCCAGGTTTACGTTCTTACTAAGGACGAAGGTGGCCGTCATACTCCATTCTTCAACAACTATCGTCCACAGTTCTATTTCAGAACAACTGACGTAACAGGTACAATCTCACTCCCAGAGGGCGTAGAGATGTGCATGCCTGGTGATAACGTTGAAATGGACGTTGAACTTATCACTCCTATCGCTATCGAAGTTGGTCTTCGTTTCGCTATTCGTGAAGGCGGCCACACAGTCGGTGCCGGCGTTGTTTCTAAGATCGTCGGTTAATAAAGATTTTTAGGGGTATAGCTCAATTGGCAGAGCGACGGTCTCCAAAACCGTAGGTTGCGTGTTCGAATCGCGTCTCCCCTGCCAAAAACAGTCTGCATTCGCAGGCTGTTTTCTTTTTGTTCTACCAAGCAGCGTTTGCGCCCC
>ENA-OOWH01001718-OOWH01001718.1-human-gut-metagenome-genome-assembly--contig:-NODE-1718-length-11845-cov-2.773028_pt1 | contig 11845 bp, 9 predicted proteins | sample MGYA00241576_ERZ501321 | MGnify/ENA primary metagenome ERZ501321 (study PRJEB25962, sample SAMEA2042733) | human gut metagenome | biome: human gut; feature: human-associated habitat; material: faeces... | reverse complement strand
CTGCCGTGTTTTTGTATGTCTTTAATTCAGTTTTAATCGTCAGAGCTTTTTCTTTCGCTTTTGAAAAGCTTGCAGATTTCATAATAAATCGGAATTGTTAAAAATGCAATCCAACCAAATGACCAACCGCCGCAGATGTCGAGAAATCCGAAAAACATATACACAATAACGACAAGCAGGGGATAAGCAAAATGACTCGGCTTGCGTTTGTAGATTGCGTCAACAAGTGTGTAATAGAGAGGAATTGTCAGAAAGCATACCCAACTGAGTACCCAACCGAGCAATACTCCGCTGAATCCCCAAACGAGGAATCCGATAACGGCAATCAACCAAAACGGAAAGTGTTTCCAAAAGCGGTGCGACTTTAAATGTTTATGCTCTTCAATGCTTTCATCATACATAACATTTCCGTTTTCGTCTGTATAGACTTTTGTTTTGCCGTTTTCTTCAACATGAATTCCGTTCCAGCCGACATCAACCTTTGTACCGTCTTTATCTTTAACATGGATTCCGTCCCTGAAATTAAGGTGAACAGAATCGCCGTCCTTTGAGTCAACATGGATTCCGTGTTTGAACGAAACCTTGTCTGATTTTTTGTATGTTGTGTCGCTATCGGGATTATTTTCGGCATTATTTTCGGGTTCTTCCGACTGTGTTTCGCTTTCGGTTTCTTTTTCGCCTTTAAGCAATTCATCAAGCGAAACACCGTAGATATCGGCAAGAAGAATAAGATTATCCGTGTCGGGCGATGCCTCTGCACGCTCCCATTTTGACACAGCCTGACGGCTTACACCTATTCTTGAGGCAAGCTCCTCCTGACTTAGATTCATCTTTTTTCTGTACTGCAAAAGTCTGTTGGCAGTTTCAATGTTCATAAAATTTCCTCCTCAAATATTGCTTTAGGGTTTTACCTTGTGAGAAAATTATATCGGTTGCCTGCCCAAAAAAACAATACATTTCGGGTTCCATTGTCGCAACTCTCGGTTGCAACCCGTAGTTGCGACAATAAAAATCAACGAAAACGCAAAATATTCCAATATCAGAGGTCGAGACCTGTTGTAGTCTTTAAAAATTCACCAAGCTTGTCGCAGATGATTTTTACACCGCCCTCGCTGTCACTTTCAACATTGAGAGGCATAATCGGATCGTGTACCGAAAGTCTGAGCAAGAACCAGCCGTCACCGTTATCCCTGTCAAACGAAACTCTGATGCCCTCACGGTTATCATCGGCAACACACCAGCCGTCCTGCTCCTCGGCATACTTTGTAAGGTCGGCAATAATTTTTTCACCGCAGGCTCTGAAATCTTTTTCAAGAATTTTGTATCTGATTTCTGTGCTTTCAAGCGGTTCTTTGAGTGGGGCGGTAAGCTCGTCAAGCTCCTTGCCCTCTTTTCTCATCTGAGCGGCCTTGATAATAATTTTTGTGCAGAGATATGCACCGTCATCAAGAAAGTAGTTTTCACGCATTGCGGCATGTCCCGATGTTTCGATTGCAAGAGGACAGTTTATGCCCTGAGCGTTGAGCTCAAGAGCCTTGTCGATAACATTCTTATAGCCTCTGCGATAGCGGTAATGCTTTCCGCCGAGGTCATTTTCAATAAATTGTTTAAGACCGCTTGATGTGATTGAGTCTGTAACAATCATACCGCCGTCATTGCCCTCAAGAGCAATTGCCGCCGCAACGGCTACAAGTCTGTTTCGGTTGATTTCGTTGCCCTTGCTGTCAACAGCACCGCCACGGTCAACATCCGTATCAAAGATTACGCCGAGATCTGCGCCAGATTCCCTGACAGCCTCACAGATTGAATCCATTGCCTCTTTAGCCTCGGGATTCGGCACATGATTCGGGAACATTCCGTCAGGTTCAAGATAACGGCTGCCTGTTGTGTCTGCTCCGAGAACGGAAAGCACCTTGTCGGCATAAAATCCGCCTGCACCGTTGCCTGCGTCAACAACAATCTTAAAGCCTTTGAGCGGATGCTCGTAATCTTCTGCATTAACTTCCTTTTTAATCTTCTCGCAAAGTCCCTTTGCGTAGTCGCTCATATAGTCAACATCCGTAATGTTTCCGCCGTTGCTTTCTTCGGGATGTTCACCGTTTTGTGCGTAGAGAAGAATTTCCTCAATGTCACTGCCCTCAAGACCGCCCTCACGGGTGAAAAATTTAAGACCGTTTCTGTTGAACGGGTGGTGACTTGCGGTAATCTGAAGAGCACCGTCACATCCGAGGTCAACAGTTGTCATAAACATTGACGGAGTTGACGCAAGCTGACAGCAGAGAACTTCTGCACCGCAACGCTTAAAACGCTCGGTTGTGATTTTCATTATATGCGGTCCCGAAATACGGCTGTCCGACAGAGATTTTGAGCTCGCTCGGCTTTTTTGAAACTTTTTTAGAAAGCCAAAGCACAAAGCCGTCTGCCATATCGGCAACAACATCGTCGGTAAGGTTTACACTTTGTCCCTCAACACCCTCGCTTGCAACTCCTCGTATGTCTGTTCCGCTTTTGAACTGTTTGTAAAAATCGTTAAGCATTTCATGATTCCTTTCTTATTTGTATGATTGCTTTTATTGAAAATTTAATTCGGAGCAATCCTGAATCCTTTTTGATATCAGCCTTCATAACATAGATTATAACTTAAAATGAGCAAAATCTCAATATGCCTGTTAAATTAAGTTTGTAACAAACAGCAGTTATATAATACTGAAAAAGAAACAAGTTGTTGAATTTACACAATCAAATGTTATGCTTGTGTTAAAACTATATTTCTATAAAAGCAAATACAAAGCATATTGTACAAAAAATACGATAACTAATTGTGCATAACTGACACCTAAAAGTATTTGTAAACAAAAATTAATCGCTAAAATTGTTGACTTTTCCAAATGTTTGACTATAATAATAATTGTCAAGTAAATAGTCCGCTTGACTATCGGCTGATTTCCAATTAGCCTTACTCGAGTAAAATTGAATTATCACATAGTCGATAAATTGATCATGATTTTGCCAAATGGTAAATGGCGCACGAAAACAAAACTTTATATTTTTAAAGAATTGAATGGAGGAAATTTTATGACACCAATTCTTAGCTTACACAATGTTGATGTAACCAAATTCCTCGCCGTGCTCGATACCTGCGAGGGCAATGTATATCTCGTTACAAGCGAAGGCGACAGACTCAATCTCCGCAGCAAGCTTTGCCAGCTTGTCGGTCTTACAAGACTTATCGAAGGCGGCAGGATTGCAGAAGCAAGTATTATTTGCGAAAACAAGAACGACGAGAGCAAGCTTTTCAGACTTAATATGTTCGGCGACACAGGTAACGCCAAAGTAGGTTAATTCTGAAAACACTGACTTAAATATCTACGGTTTTCACGTTAATTTCAAAACTTCTAAACCCAAGGACAGCTGCGAGCAATCGCAGCTGTTTTTGGCTTTTACCTTTTAAATGTAAAATATCAATAAAGTGTTGATTTTGCCGATGTTTTGGGTTATACTAAACTTAATTTATTTTATGAGGCGTTAAACGCATTCGGAAAGGAATACGCTATGGCAGATACAAAAAACGAGCTTATGAACGAAGAAGATCAGGGTATGCTCATCACTCTTGAGGACGAAAACGGTCAGGAAGTTGAATTTGAATTTCTTGATGTAATCGAGTTTGAGGGTACAGAGTACATTGTTCTCATCGAAAATGACGAAGATGCAGACGAGGTTGTTATTCTTCAGATTAATCAGATTGACGAAGAAACAGAGGAATATGTCAGCATTGACGATGAAGATACTCTTAACAAGGTATTTGAGCTTTTCAAAAAGAAATATGAGGGCGACATTAACTTTGAATAATTCGTTTTAAATTGAGCTTCCGAGAGGAGGCTCTTTTCTTTTGTGTGAATATAACATTCTCTGCGGGAAAAAATACCGTTGAGGTGTTGTGTATGACAGAAAAAATCGGACTTGAAAAAACCGTTGTGTTTAATTTGAAATCGGCAAATGAATCTGATGTCAATAATATCGTCAATGAAAAAGGTCGTGAGAGCCGTTCGTTTTATTACAAACTCGGCTTACTCTATTTTCTCAATATTGTTGACTGGATTTGTACAGAGGCGCTCATCGGCAGCGGACATTTTGTTGAGGCAAATCCCGTTATGCAGCCTGTGCTTGAAAACTTTTGGCTGACATTGTTAATCAAGGGAATTTTGCCGCTTGTGCTTGTTCTGGGTTGTGCATTGATTTATAAGCTTGCCGAAATCGGCAGGAGCAAAACGGCTGAAATGCTTTTAACGGTCGGAATTGTGTCTTATGCCCTTGTAAACCTATGGCATATTTTCAATTTTGTATTGCTCTTTTGTCGATTTTAATGTACAATAGTGGGTAGCGAATTTGAAAGGGAGTGTATGTTTTGCCGGCATTATCAGTAAGAAATCTTACAATGACTTTTATCGAAAGAAACCTTTTTACCGATGTTTCGTTTGATGTTGAAGAAAGAGATAAGGTGGGCTTTATCGGAGCTAACGGAGTCGGTAAAACAACTCTCTTTAAGATACTCAACGGCGAAATCAGCCCTGTTTCGGGAACTGTTACCTTTTCAAAAAATGTCCGTCCGGGATATATGGAACAGCATGCCTGCAACAATCCGAGGGCAGATGTGTATCACGAGCTGCTTTCCGTGTTCGACCATCTTTCGGATATGAAAACCGAAATTTCCGCACTTGCACATCAGATTGACAACAAGTCGGGAAATCTTGACGAGCTTGTTGAGAGGCAGACCATGCTTATTGAACAGTTTGAAAGAGCAGGCGGTCTGACCTATAAAAGCAGAACCCGTTCCGCACTTTTAGGACTCGGATTTTCCGAAAATGACTTTACAATGCCTGTCGGCAATTTAAGCGGCGCTCAGCGTTCAAAGCTCTGCCTTGCAAAGCTGTTGCTGTCGCAGAGTAATATGCTCCTCCTTGACGAGCCGACAAACCACCTTGACATTGACGCAATTTCATGGCTTGAAGGCTTTTTGAGAGATTTCAAGGGCGCAATGATTATCATCAGCCATGACCGTTATTTTCTTGATAATGTAACCAACAAGACGATTGAACTTGAACACAACCGTGCTATGGTTTATAAGGGCTCATATTCGGAATTTGTCAAGAAAAAGGAATCGGTGAATGAGTCGCTTAAAAATAAATATGAACACGATTTAAAGGAGATAAAGCGTATTGAGGGCATTGTTGAACAGCAAAAACGCTGGGGACAGGCTCACAATTTTATCACAGCCGCAAGTAAGCAGAAAGAGGCTGACAGAATCAAAGACGGGCTTGTTGCCCCTGAAAGCGAGCTTGAAACAATGCGTATGCATTTTGAGCCGAGATGTGAAAGCGGCAACGATGTTTTAATCTGTAAAAACCTTGCCAAGTCGTTTGACAACAAGCAGCTTTTCAAAAATGTTGATATACATATCAGAAAAGGCGAGAGAGTGTTCATCATCGGCGGCAACGGTTGCGGTAAAACAACGCTGTTCAGAATTTTAACGGGCAAAACTCCTATGAACAGCGGTGAATATGACTACGGTGCAAATGTTGAAATCGGTTATTTTGATCAGATGCAGCAGAATCTTGATCTGTCAAAAACCGCACTTGATGAGGTGTGGGACACCTTCCCGAATATGACGCAGACCGAAGTCAGAAGTGCGCTTGCGTCATTCCTGTTCAAAGGTGACGAAGTGTTTAAACCGCTTTCAAAAATGAGCGGCGGCGAGAGGGCGAGAGTGTCTCTCTTGAAACTAATGCTAAAGGGCAGTAACTTTTTGCTCCTCGATGAGCCGACAAACCACCTTGACGCATCATCACGGGAGGAACTTGAAAAAACTTTGCTTGACTACAGCGGTACAATGCTGATTGTCAGCCATGACCGTTATTTTATAAATAAAATTGCCGACAGAATTTTACTCCTTACAAATAATGGGGTAAAGGAGTATCTCGGTAATTACGATTATTATCTTGAACGCATAACAGCCGAAAAATCGGGTGCTGTTCCGACTGAGAATAAGAAAGATAAAAAAGAAAAAACGCAGAACGATTACTTTTTGCAAAAGCAAAAGCAGAGTGAAGAACGCAAAAGACAGACTAAGCTCAAAAAGGCAGAGGCTGAAATTGAGCGACTTGACGAAGAAATCGCCAAAACACAGGAGCTTCTCTCAAGCGAGGAAGTTGCCGCAGATTACGAAAAACTTATGGAGCTTTCAAAACTGCTCGAGGATTTGCAAAAACAGCAGGAGGAGCAGTACGAAATCTGGGAAGAACTCGAAAGTATGGCAGAATGATCGCCTTACAGTCGGGAGGAGCGACAAATTTCCCTTGCTTAAAGTAAAAAATTGTTGTATAATAACCGCATAATATAAGCTAAAGACTGTTGCACAGCAGTTTTTGCAGTTGATTTTCAGATGAAAGATTATGCGAATTAAAAATGAAAAACGGCAGGCAAAATACCCTGCCGCATACATCTGCCCGTGGCGCAATTGGATAACGCAACGGATTCCGATTCCGGAGAATGGGGGTTCAAATCCCTTCGGGCAGGCCAAAAAAGGACACCCTACGGGGTGTCTTTTTTGGTCTGTTTAGAATCCGAAGGGATTTGAAGCCGACCGTAAAGAAAATGCCCATGTGGGGCATTTTTAGGGAGGAGCGTTTATGGAAACATAGCTGTGCACAGGACGCAACAAGCGAGGCGGAAAGTTTAAATCCGCACAAAGTACTTCGGGCAGAAGTAGTGATAAGATGAAAGTGTGACACCCTACGGGGGCGTGCTTTTTTCAGCTAAATTATCCTGTAGATAGCTAAATTGTCCTGGCGGACAGCAAAAGTGAATTTAATTTAGCTGTAAACCGAAAAGTTTGCAATTTAGCAACGGAGCGACAAAAAATTCATAGGATATTTTGTTGAAAAATACAATGAAAAATTTTTTTGCAAAAACCCTTGACGAATAGGATTGAGGATGATATAATAGTCAAGCTGACTCATTCGAGGACATCTTCAAAAAATGAAAATGCTTCAAAAAAATTAAAAAAATTTGAAAAAAGTGTTGACAAATGATGAAGAATGTGATATATTATATGAGCACTCGAAATTAGAGAGTGAATGCGAGAGCGAAAGCTAAATTCGCTGGTGTAGCTCAGTTGGTAGAGCAGCTGATTTGTAATCAGCAGGTCGGGGGTTCAAGTCCGTCCACCAGCTCCATTGAAGCCTACTGTTTAGGCAGTAGGCTTTGATTTTTGAAAAACTTGATAGGGGAGAATTCCCGAGTGGCCAAAGGGGGCAGACTGTAAATCTGTTGCGTCATGCTTCGGTGGTTCGAATCCACCTTCTCCCACCAAGCTTAAAAAACGCCTTAAACATTGAAGTTTAGGGCGTTTTTCTTTTGCGTTTAGCAGAATAAAATCCCTCTGAAAATCTGTTTGTCTAACAGTTGTCTAACATAACGCTAACTAAGCAGGCTCAATGTCAATAGTTGGGATAACCCGAAAAAACGAAATATATGAAAATTAGGCTTAATGTCAATAAATAGGGGTACCCCGATAAAAACAGAGCCACTGCATCTAATTCGAATTGTTTTGTGCTGTTTAGATACCTAACATTAGCGGATATGTTTCCGCAAGATACAGCCACGCATTTGCAGCAGTTGTGCGTATAATTTAAACTGCTGCAAAAGTCAGTAAACAAGCCGAATTTTGTATTGCTTAATTATATTTTCTTGACATCAAGACTACCGTTTCAATGTGTGCTGTGTGGGGGAACATATCTACGGGTTGGATTTTTTGGGCTTTGTAGGGGCTGTTTTGGGTTAGGTAGGCTAAATCTCTTGCCAATGTTTCGGGGTTGCAGGAAACATAGACAACCTTTTTCGGAGACATTTTGATTAGTGAGTCGAGAAATTTTCGGTCACTTCCGGCTCTTGGCGGATCCATGAACACAACATCGGGCTTTTCGTCCTCGTCTGCAGCTTCTCTCATGAACTCGCCCGCATCGGCTTTGTAGAAACGGATATTTTTCAGATTATTTGCTCTTGCGTTTACGATTGCATCCCTCACGGCATCGCCGTTAAGTTCTGCACCGATAACATTGCCTGCACCGTTTTTGGCGGCAATTATGCCGATTGTGCCGATTCCGCAGTAGGTGTCAAGCACGGTTTCGTTGCCTTTGAGATTTGCAAATTCAATTGCTTTGCCGTACAAAACTTCGGTTTGAACGGGGTTAATTTGGTAAAAGCTTTTCGGCGAAATTCTGAACCTGCAACCGCAGAGAATATCCTCAATATAACCCTTGCCGTACAGCACTTTTTGGTTGTCACCGAGTACAAGGTTGGTGCGGTAGGGGTTTATATTTTGCACAATGGTTGTGATTTCGGGAAACTGTTTCAGAATCGCTTTTACAAAATTGTTTTTTGACGGAAAAACAGGTGTACCTGTCACAAGCACAAGCATAATCTGATTTGTCGCAAAGCCTCTTTTCACAAGAATGTGACGGAGAAAACCTTTGCCTGTGTCCTCGTTATAGGTTGTCATTCTGAAAGAGGGGAGGAGTTTGCGTACTGCAACGATGATTTTGTCGGCAATAACATCCTCTGTCTGACAGCTGTCAATTCCGACAACATGATGACTGCCCGACTGATACACACCCGAAATGATTTTGCCCTTTTTGTCCGTATAAAAAGCCGCCTGAACCTTGTTGCGGTAGTGGTAGGGAGTTTTCATTCCGATAATTTTTTCAACGGTGCAAAAGCGTTTGAGAAGTTTTTCGACTTTCTTCTGCTTGAATTCAAGCTGTTCGGGATATGACAGATTTTGCAGTTGACAACCGCCGCATTTTTTGTAAACGGGACAGCTTTGTTTATTGGTTTCAGGTCTGTTACTCATAATATTTCCTCACATTTTATTGCATTGTATATATCCTTTATTTTATCATCAATCATATTGATATGCAACAGAAACAAACCCTAAATGGCAAAGAAAAACGCAGGAGGGAAATCCGCTCCTGCGCTTTCTGATTATTAACCGGTATATCGAAAAAATGAGGATTATCAGGTTATTTGTAATCAATTAAAGATTTGTGTATCCCATAAGGCTTTCGTCAACCTCTTTGGCAACATCTCTGCCCTCACGAATCGCCCAGACAACAAGTGACTGTCCTCTGTGCATATCGCCTGTAACAAATACATTTTCAACATTTGTCTTGTGTGAGCCTTCTGCCGTTGCAACATTGGTTCTTGCGTTTGTTTCAACACCGAATGCCTTGGTTACATAGTTTTCACTGCCGAGGAATCCTGCCGCAATGAGTACGAGTTCAACATCAACCTTGTATTCTGAGCCTTCAACCTCTTTCATCATAAGTCTGCCTGTTTTAGCATCCTTTTCGGGTTTGAGCTTAACAAGCTCCGCCCCTACAAGATTACCGTTCTTGTCAGCAATAAACTGCTTAACGGTTGTCTGATAAACTCGTGGATCGTGACCGTAAACTTCAATAGCCTCTTCCTGACCGTAGTCTGTTTTGCAGACTCTCGGCCATTGCGGCCATGGGTTATCGGCACTTCTTGTGTCGGGAAGCTTGGGCATCATTTCAAGCTGGAGAACGGATTTTGCACCGTGTCTGATGCTTGTGCCGACGCAGTCGTTACCTGTGTCGCCGCCGCCGATTACCATTACATTCTTGCCTTTTGCGCTGATGAATGTACCCTCTCTGAGGTTGCAGTCAAGAAGTGACTTTGTTGTTGATTTGAGGAAGTCAACGGCAAAGTGAATGCCGTTAACCTCTCTGCCGGGAACTTTGATATCTCTCGGATTTGATGCACCGCAAGCAAGGATTACACGGTCAAAGTCCTTGAGAATTTCGCTTGCCTTGATGTCTTTGCCGACATTTGAGCAGGTTTCAAAGGTTACGCCTTCTTCTTCCATAATGTTAATCTTGCGTTCGATAACATCTTTTTCAAGCTTCATATTCGGAATGCCGTACATAAGCAGACCGCCTACTCTGTCATTGCGTTCAAATACCGTTACAGAGTGACCGCGCTGATTGAGCTGGTCGGCAGCGGCAAGTCCCGATGGACCCGAACCGATGATTGCAATTTTCTTGCCTGTTCTTACCTTTGGAATTCTTGCGTCTGCAAGACCTTCTTCATAAGCATTTTCAATGATTCCGTATTCGTTGGCTCTTACGCTGACAGCGTCACCGTTTGCACCGCAGGTGCATGCCTTTTCACAGAGAGCGGGACATACACGGGATGTGAATTCGGGGAAGTTGTTTGTAACTTTAAGACGGTTGTAAGCCTGTTCCCAGTTGCCCTTGTAGATGAGGTCATTCCATTCGGGAATGAGGTTGTTAAGCGGACAGCCTGAGAATGCAGAACCAATCTGCATTCCTGCCTGACAGAAAGGCACGCCGCAGTCCATGCATCTTGCACCCTGTTTTTGCTGATCCTCTTTGCTGAGGGGATCGTGAAATTCGTCAAAATTTTTGATTCTTTCTTTTACGGAGTATGCCGGGGCATCCTCACGCTTATATTCCATAAATCCTGTTGGCTTTCCCATAAATATCCCCTCCTTATTTATTATTCACAATTTCGTAGAAAGCTTCAATCTGTGCCTGCTCGTTTGTAAGACCTTTTTCTTCATAAGCGGCAATTGCAGCCATCATTCTCTTGTAGTCGTGCGGAATAATCTTCTTGAATTTCGGAAGATACTCGTCAAAGTTATCAAGGATTTTCTTGCCTCTCTGTGAACCTGTTGCTGCAACATGTTCTTCTATAAGCGTTTTGAGTTCGATTATATCGTACTTTTCTGTTACCTCAGAGAAGAGAACCATTTCTTTGTTGAGCTTTGTGTAAAGATCTCTTTCTTCATCAAGAACATAGGCAACACCGCCTGACATACCTGCGGCAAAGTTTTTGCCTGTTTTGCCTATAACAACAACTCTGCCGCCTGTCATATATTCACAACCGTGGTCGCCGACACCCTCAACAACTGCTGTTGCGCCTGAGTTTCTTACGCAGAAACGCTCGCCTGCAACACCGTTGATGAATGCCTTGCCGCTTGTTGCACCGTAAAGTGCAACATTACCGATGATGATGTTGTTACCTGCGTCAAATGTTGAGTTCTTCGGAGGATAAACTACCAGCTTACCGCCTGAAAGTCCCTTGCCGAAGTAGTCGTTTGAGTCGCCCACAAGTTCAAGTGTGAGTCCCTTTGGAATGAATGCGCCAAAGCTCTGACCTCCCGAACCGTTGCAGACTACTGTAAATGTATCGTCATCAAGGTTATTGTAATGCTTTCTTGTAACCTCGGAACCGAAGATTGTACCGAATGAACGGTCAGTGTTCTTAACATTGACTTCAACCTTTTTCTTTGTGCCTTTTGCAAGAACCTTTGCAAATTCTTTGCAGAGGATTCTCTCGTCAAGTGTTGATTCAAGCTTGAAATCATAAAGGCTCTTTTTGTTGTATTCAACCTTTTCCGAAACAAAGTTTGTATCAAGAATGTTAGAAAGGTCAACCTCGGCAGCCTGTCCTGTAATGCCTTCTTTTCTCTTGATGAGGTCAATTCTTCCGACAAGCTCATCAACGGTTTTTACACCGAGCTTTGACATATATTCACGAAGTTCGCTTGCTACAAACTTCATAAAGTTTATTACATATTCGGGCTTGCCGCAGAATCTTTTTCTGAGCTCGGGGTTCTGTGTGGCAACACCGAACGGGCAGGTATCAAGGTTACATACTCTCATCATTGCACAACCGAGAGTTACAAGCGGCGCAGTTGCAAAACCAAATTCCTCTGCACCGAGCATTGCTGCAATTGCAACAT
>ENA-OOWH01001708-OOWH01001708.1-human-gut-metagenome-genome-assembly--contig:-NODE-1708-length-11903-cov-6.032157_pt1 | contig 11903 bp, 10 predicted proteins | sample MGYA00241576_ERZ501321 | MGnify/ENA primary metagenome ERZ501321 (study PRJEB25962, sample SAMEA2042733) | human gut metagenome | biome: human gut; feature: human-associated habitat; material: faeces... | reverse complement strand
GTGAGAGGACGGCGGTTAGTCACCGCCTCCTACTCGATTTTATAGGTTTATTATTTTAAAGGAGAATTTATAAATAATCGTGACGGGCAAGCACGTTTAAGATATTTCTACCTTCCTCTGTACCCTCAATGATTCTGCGGGCACGCTTGCTGTCTCCGATATTTACGATTTCAACATTGGTATTACTGAAGGCCTCATCAATCTCTGAAAGAACAGGTGTGTTGGCTCTCATACCAAGGCAGATGAATCCGTAATCAAATGGGATTTCCTCAATCTCACCCTCTGGATTCTTTACGATGAAACGGTCATTCTTAACTTCCTGCAGAGCAGTGTTGGTCATCTGTTTTACACCGTATTTTGCCATTTTTGCGTTTGTGTCACACTTTGTGACAGGGTCAAGTCCGTTTCCAATCATTGGAAGCATCTCAACCATTGTTACCTCTGCGCCTCTTTCTGTGAAGAATTCCATCACGTCAAGACCTACGGCACCACCGCCGATGATGGCGATTTTCTGTCCCTTCATATCCTCAGGATACTCATTGATGCGCTCAATCATCTTAAGGACTGTTGCTACATTTGTGCCATCCTTGTCAACGAGATCGTGAAGACCTGTGATAGGTGGGAGAGTAGGTACAGAGCCTGTTGCGTTTACTATGATATCAGGGTTTAAGGCCTTTACCATATCAACTGTTGCTGATGTATTTTTGAAAACAAACAGGTTGTGAAGCTTGCTTGCACGGTGAATCATGTAGTTAGGGAAGTCTGCAAGACGCTTCTTGTCAGGAATCTTGGAGATAACTGATGCAAGTCCGCCAAGCTCTGCCTTCTTCTCAATGAGGAAGGTTGTACATCCAACCTCTGCTGCTGTGCAGGCTGCCTCAAGACCGGCAGTACCACCACCGATTACAACCACGTTGCAAGGCTTATTTACCTTTGTCTTCATGTAATCCTCACCACTGTTTACGGCAGGGTTTACTGTACAGCGGATTGGCTGGTTGAGACCGATTCTGTGTCCGGCGCATCCGATGTTACATGAGATACATTTTCTGATATCGCACACATTTCCGAACTCTACCTTATTAACCCACTCAGGGTCAGCGATAAGTCCACGGCCCATACCGATGAAATCAGCATCGCCTCCTGCAAGGATATCCTCGGCTACCTGTGGGTCTCGGATATTTCCTACTGTGATACATGGCTTGTTGTATTTCTCTTTTACAGCCTTTGCCATGAATGAGCGCCATCCGTCAGGTAAGTAGTTTGCATCAATCTGGTACTGGATAGAGCCGTTGAGACCGCATGATACGTCGAATACATCTACTTCCTTCTCAAAATACTTTAAGTACTCAAGTGTATCCTCAAGTGTGTTTCCACCCTCCATGAGCTCGTCTGCACTGATACGGACGAAGATAGGGAAGAAAGGTCCAACCTGCTTACGAACCTCCTCGATAACCAGCTTTGCAAATCTTGCACGGTTCTCTGCAGAGCCGCCGAACTCATCAGTTCTCTTGTTTGTGATAGGTGAAAGGAACTGACTGATAAGGTAAGAGTGTCCTGCGTGGATTTCAACAGCGTCGAAGCCGCAGATCTGGGCACGCTTGGCTGCCTCACCGTATTTCTTTACGATATGCATGATTTCATCCTTCTCGAGAGGCCTTGGGATTTCTCCGCCTGCCTTTGAAGGTACGTCTGATGCTGATACAGGCTGCATTCCGATACGTGAGCTCATTGCAGAAGCACCGGCGTGATTTAACTGTATTGCGATACATGCACCATGCTTGTGAACACTCTCGCAGAGCTTGAAAAGTCTTGGGATGTAATTGTCCAGATCAATACGAAGCTGTGTTGTTCCGTTTGAACCCTGCGGAGAGTCAACGCTTGCATTCTCAACGATGATGAGACCAGTGCCGCCCTTTGCTCTCTGCTCATAGTAGTTGATGTGGAGAAAGCTCATTTCTCCGTTCTGCTCACCGTAGTTAGTTCCCATTGGAGTCATGACGATACGGTTCTTTACTGTCATTCTGCGTACTGTAATTGGCTCAAAAATATGTGGATATTTGTTTTTCATAGTATTTTTTCTCCTTAATCTGCTAACCGGGTGGGCACGCGGTAGTGTAAATTGCTCTCATTACATTATAGTTTTGTTTCATTAAACTGATTGTCAATATTTGTTATCAAAGGCTGCGATATACAAAGTATGTGACTTTTTTAACAATCAAAAAGTGCAATGCACTCTTGTTACATTCAAGGTACAGCAAAAATGTATAAATGTCCAATGCATCTTTTATACGAAATCTATAGTTTTTGTCTATCAAATGGTGTATATTATTTCTAGACTTTGTTGTGAGCATTTGCCGGAGGTTCGTTTGCCATGCGCTGCACACCGGTGGTATATGCTCTCATAATTCCTTAGTCTAGTGGGAGTAAATGCCGCCTCAAACAGAGTTTATTAGGCGCGAAAAATCAAACGCGCTTTTTACTTTACTGGTATACTAAAGGCTGTGTTGCTTGAACGAGTATTTTCCGCGCCACTTTTGCTTGAGGCGGCATATAACTCCCACACGACACGTCATAAATCGAGCATATACCACCGGTGTGCAGCGCAGGGCAAGCGGACATCCGGCGAATAAATATATAAATACACAGGGGGTGTACTATGAATCTGAGTCAATTGCAGTACTTCAAGGTACTGGCGCAGGAAGAACATTATACGAGGGCGGCACAGATGCTGTCGATTACGCAGCCGTCTTTAAGCCATGCAATCTCACAGCTGGAGCAGGAGCTTGGCACGCGTTTGTTTGAAAAAAAGGGAAGAAATGTCGTGCTGACCAGATATGGGAAGATGTTTTTGCCGTATGTTGAGGAATCATTAAAGGTGCTTAATGAGGGTGTGCAGCGTATTCAGGAGGTCAATGGCAGCAGGCATGGAATCATACATCTGGCATATATATATACGATGGGAAGTGAGTTCGCGCCAAAGCTGGTGCGTAAATTTCTCGATGCATACCCGGATTATGATATAGAATTTCATTTTACGGTTGGAACAACCGGTGAGATTATAGATGGACTAAAGGATGACAAATATGACATAGTTTTTTCTTCTTATAAGGATGGGGAACAGGATATAGATTTTAAGAAGATTGCGAATCAGAAGCTTGTGCTTGCAGTGCCCATGGACCATCCGCTTTCCATAAAGGACAGTGTGGATTTGCGGGACACAATAGAGTATCCGCAGATTTATTTTGAGAAGGGCAGCGGTCTGCGTCCGGTCATTGACCAGATGTTTGAGGAGATAGGACAGTTTCCGAAGGTAGCCTTCGAGATGGAGGAGGATTCGAGTATGGCTGGTCTCGTGGCGCAGGGCTTTGGAATAGCTGTGATGCCTGATATTCCAATACTTCGGTCACTTTCTGTAAAGACGCTTGATATATACAATCCTCCTTATGAGAGAGCGGTGTATCTGGCAACGCTTAAGCAGAGATATTTATCACCGGTTGCGAAGGCATTTATCAGGTTTGTGATCGAGGAGACTGCCTAGCTGCAGCTTTCCCGCACAAACTCTATGAAGCGCTTGATAGCCGGAAGCTGGTATTTGCCTGTCATGTAGCCCATGTATACAGTGTGTGAGAATGACTCATGCGATACGAGGTGGCGTATGCAGATGTCATCGCGGTGAATTGCATCGACATCTGCGACAAGCGCAATGCCAAAGCCCTGCGCCACGAGGGAGGCGATGCCGTTCTCATCGGGTGACTCACATATGAAGTTTGGCGATACATCATGCTTCTTGAAAAAGCTTCGGGTGTACTTGCCAAGGCCTGAGTGTCTGGCATAGCCGAGCACAGGATAGTCTGCGAAATCAGTGGCTTCCATGGTATCCTTAAGTGTCAGTGGGTGGCCGGGAGGCAGTATGGCAACTATTTCCTGCCTTATAATAGGAACAAAATCAATACCATTTTCATCTGGCGAGTATGAACCGAAAATTATGTCATACCTGCCTTTTTTTAATCCCTCAATATTCACAGAGGTGATGTCCTGAAAGAAATTGAATGTGATATTTTTATTTTCCTTTTCGGTGAGGAAAGAGCGCACGATAGTTGGGATAAACACCTTTGCAAGAGGTGATACGTAGGCGATATCGATGTGACCGCCGTCGGTTGCAATCTGGTGCATTTTGTTCTCGGCTCTCTTTACATCGTCCAGAATAGTAGACACGTGTTCTAAAAAAATCTCCCCGGCCTTGGTCAGTATTACATTCCTGCCTCTCTTTTCAAACAAAGTGACGCCAAGTTCGTCCTCTAAAGCAGCTATCGAACGGCTGAGGCTTGGCTCTGTGATATTCATTTTTTCGGCAGCCTGATTGAAGTGTTCCAGAACTGCAGCCTGGTAAAAATAACTTAATTGATTGAGTGTCATGTATAAATCTCCATAAAATAATAGATATAGTCTATGAATTACAAATGTTATAGCCTAAATTTGTGCATATTATAACATGATTAGTACAATAATGCTATTAAAAAATAACAAAATAAGCATTGGAAGTACCGAAAATAATGCGTTATAATATCATTATTAAAGGTTGTTAAGTTTTTAACGAAGTGGGCATCGTTGAAAACATAGCTAAGTAAAATACGAATAATCAATATTATGACATTTAAAAATGAAGGAGATTTAATCATGGCAGAGAGAATCACAGGACACACAGAACTCATCGGACTTATGGCTTACCCAATCAGACATTCAAGCTCACCGGCAATGCACAATGAGGCATTTGCATATCTTGGACTTGACTACGCTTATCTGGCATTTGAGGTTGACAACAACACTCTTGAGGATGCGGTTAAGGGAATCAGAGCATTAAAGCTTGTAGGCTCTAATGTATCAATGCCAAACAAGACAGTTGTAGGACAGTACTTAGACAAGCTTTCACCTGCAGCAGAGCTTTGCGGAGCTGTAAATACAATAGTAAACGAGAACGGAGTACTCACAGGACACATCACAGACGGTATCGGTTATATACAGTCTTTAAAAGACAATGATATTGATCCTGCCGGGCAGACGGTATCGGCTTCATGCAGGCGCTCAAGGATAACGACATCGATGTTATCGGAAAGAAGATGACAATCGCAGGAGCAGGCGGAGCTGCTACAGCTATCGAGATTCAGGCAGCACTTGACGGTGTCAAGGAAATCTCAATCTTCAACATCCATGACAAGTTCTGGGCAAACGCTGAAGAGACCGTTAGAAAGATCAACGAGAAGACAGATTGCAAGGCTGCTCTTTACGACCTTGATGACAAGGAGAAGCTTAGAGAAGAGATGGCTGATTCCTACATCTTCGTAAACGGAACAGGTGTTGGCATGAAGCCGCTCGAGGGAATGTCTGTAGTACCTGACAAATCATTCTTCCGTCCTGAGCTTATCGTAATTGACGTACCTTACTCTCCACTTGAGACAAAGATGCGTTCTATGGCAAAAGAGGTGGGTTGCAAGACAATGAACGGTCTTGGAATGATGCTTTTCCAGGGAGCAGCAGCCTTCAAGCTCTGGACAGGAAAAGATATGCCGATCGAGCATATGAAGGAAGTATTAAACATCAGATATGATGATTAATCAGCCGCAGAAATTAAATCACATTGAATTATTTTGACAGAAATTAAGGAGAACACTGATGAATAAAAAATATTTACCTAGCGCATTAATCCTTTACTTAAACTACTTTATACACGGAGTGGGCTGCTCTATCCTCGGACAGGCAGTCATCAAGGAGGCTCTCGCAGCTTCATGGGGAGTGCAGGTTATGGCTATCACAGCTATTTCGGCAGCCCTTGGACTTGGACGTCTTATCGCACTTCCGTTTGCAGGCCCTTTATCAGATAAGCTCGGACGCCGTATTTCAACAGCAATCGGAAGCGGCTCTTATGCTATCTACCTGATTGGACTTGCCCTTGCATTCAATGCAGGAACACATGGTGGATACCAGATTGCTTATATCTGTGCTATCATTGGCGGTATTGCAAACTCATTCCTTGATACAGGAATTTACCCTGCAGTATCAGAAATCATCTACAAAGCACCGGGTGTTGCGACAATGGGAATCAAATTCTTCATCGCTATCGCACAGATGCTTTTACCATTCGTACTTGGTATGACAGTTGCTACAACAGCAGCAGGACTTACATCATACAACACACTGTTCTTCGGATGTGGAATCATCTACATTGTACTTTTAGTATTAGTAATGATCTTCCCGCTTCCTGATACCGATGCAAAGGCAGAGGGAAAGAAAGAAGGACTTATTGCAAGCTTAAAGCACACACATTTTTCTGTTGAGTCAATCGCAATGATTATCATTGGATTTACATGTACAGGAACCTTCCAGTTATGGCTCAACTGTGCACAGAACTTTGCAAAAGAGAACGTAGGCTGGGCTGATCCGTCAGTTATGCAGTCATACTACTCAGCAGGAACCATGATAGCTCTTATCGTAACTGCACTTTTAACAAGAAAAATCAAGGACGTCAGATTTATCCTTGTTTACCCTGTAATCTGCCTTGCAACAATGGTAGTAGTGTTAGTCGGACAGACAAAGCCGCTCATGATCGCAGGTGCATTCATCATCGGATGGGCAGGAGCAGGCGGACTTTTACAGATCGTAACATCTGTATGCAACATGCTCTTCCCTAAGATCAAGGGAACAGTAACAGCGCTTGTAATGATCGCTTCATCACTTTGTAACTACACAATCCTTACAGCAGCATCAAAGATGCAGCCATCGCAGGTTATGGTAATGAACATCGTGCTCACAGCAATCGGCGTGGTACTTGGATTATTCGTAAACCTGCGCTATACTAAGATGGTAGAGCTGTCTAAAGAGGATTAATACGTTACATTATACTGGGGAGTATAATTATCATACAGTCTAATACAAGGTAAGAAAGGAAAAAATCATGAACACCATTAAGGTTAGAGATATTGAAATCGGTGCAGGCGCACCTAAAATCATCGTTCCTATCGTAGGCGTTACAAAAGACGACATCATCGCAGAGGCAAAGACATTTGACTCTATCCCTGTTGATATGGTTGAGTGGCGTGTTGACTGGTTCGAGAATGTATTCGAGTTTGACAAGGTTGAGGAGGTATTAAAGGAGCTTCGTGATGCTCTCGGAAATATTCCAATCCTTATGACATTCCGTACTTCAAAAGAGGGCGGAGAGAAAGCAATCGAGGCAGAGGCTTATGCAGAGCTTAATATCAAAGCTGCTCAGACAGGCTATGTTGATTTCGTAGATGTTGAAATCTTCACAGGAGATGACATCGTAAAGAAGATCATCGACGGCGTACATGCTGCAGGTGCAAGAGTTATCGCTTCAAACCATGATTTCTTCAAGACTCCTGCACAGTCTGATATTGTTTACAGACTTCGCAAGATGCAGGATATGGGAGCTGATATCCCTAAGATTGCAGTTATGCCACAGAATAAGCGAGACGTACTCACACTTCTTTCAGCTACAGAGGAAATGGTTACAGATTACGCTGACAGACCAATCATCACAATGTCAATGGCAGGCACAGGGGTTATAAGCCGTCTCTGCGGTGAGGTATTCGGATCTTCAATGACATTCGGTGCCGCAAAGAAAGCTTCTGCACCCGGACAGATGGGAGTAGAGGATCTGTCTACGGTACTTGGATTACTTCATAAGAGCATGTAAGAAAAGCTTGTATAAAACCATGCGATAAAATAAAATGGCGCCTCGGCATCTGTAAACTATGTGCTGTGACGCCATTTTTGAAGATGATAACAAATAGTAATATATAAAATTGTGAATATTTACGTGGAAAAACAGCAATAATTCAGTAAAAATAATACGTATAATTATTCACGGAAAGGGGATATTTCATGAAGAAAATACTGCACTATCTGGATGAATATCTTGAAGAATTTTTAATGGTCATTTTCCTGATTGCGATGACTCTTATCATGGGCATTCAGGTGTTTTCAAGATATATTCTTGGCATGTCGCTTTCATGGTCTGAGGAAATCACAAGATACCTGTTTATCTGGTCGGCATTTTTGAGTGTCAGCCTTTGCACACGTAAATGCATATCCATAAAGATAGACCAGTTTATACAGCTTTTTCCACGAAGAGGAAAATCACTCTGGAAGGTATTAAATCTGACAGTTGAGTTTGTGTTTTTCGTATATCTGATACCGTATTCATTCATATATCTGAAAAATACAATAGAAAGCGGTCAGGTAAGTCCTGCCTGCGGTATCCCTATGTACTATGTGCAGGCTGCACCGTTTGTATGCTTTATAATCACGGCCTTCCGCATCGCGCAGAGATGGTTTGGCGAGTGGAAAATTGTCCTGAAAAAAGATGAAAAGCCTCTTGAGGAGGGCAATATTGCTTCGGTTATAGAGGAAGCCGTTGTCGAAGACACTTACCGCGAGAAAGAACTTGTGGAGGATATTGAAGCAATTCATAGTAAAGCTGAAAAGAGAAAGGAGAAATAGATGTCAGCAGCAGTAGTTTTTATATTATTTGTGATATGTCTGGTCATTGCTATTCCGGTATCTATTTCCCTTGGAATAGTGGCAGTGCTGCCGGGCGCGTTTGACTCATCTTTTACAGCCAGTGCCAGCTATGTTATCCGTTCTATGCTCGGTGGTATAGACAGCTTCCCGCTTTTAGCGGTGCCTATGTTTGTGCTTGCGGGAATCGTCATGGCACACGGCAAAATCTCACAAAAATTGTTTGATGTTTTTGTGTATTTTATAGGAAAAAGAACCGCAGGAATCCCATGTGCGGTTATCATCACCTGCTTGTTCTATGGAGCGATTTCCGGCTCTGCGCCTGCAACTGTTGCGGCTGTCGGAAGTATGACCATTCCGCTTCTTATGGAGCTGGGCTACAAAAAGGATTTTTCAACGGCAATTGTTGCGGTTGCGGGAGGACTCGGAGTCATCATACCGCCAAGCATACCTTTTATCATGTATGCGATGGCAACCGGTGAGTCGGTCAGTGATCTCTTTCTTGCAGGAATCACTCCGGGACTTTTGATAGGAGCGCTTCTTATGTTTTATGCATATTATCACTGCAAGCGCTATGGAGAGGACAAGGAAAAGATAAATGCAAAGGTTTCTGAGCTTAGAAGCAAGGGGCTTTTTAGCATATTGAAGGACAGTATATGGGCACTTTTGAGCCCGGTTATAGTACTTGGATGCATTTACGCCGGTATAGCTTCGCCTACAGAGGCTGCGGTGATTTCAGTATTTTATGCGCTTTTTGTAAGTCTTTTTATTTACAAATCCATAAAGGTAAAAGAGATATGGGGCATCATGGTGGAGGCGATGAAGACATACGCACCTATATTGTTTATACTTGCCGCATCGACTGCGTTTTCACGCGTGCTCACACTCATGCAGGTGCCACAGACAGTCAGCGCATGGATACTCGCACATTTTACAAATGAGATAGTGCTTCTTATCGTGATAAACATTTTCCTGCTCATTGTTGGAATGGTCATGGATACCACACCGGCTATCCTTATTTTAAGCCCAATCCTGCTTCCTATCGTGGAGAGTATTGGAATGAACCCGATCCACTTTGGTGTGGTCATGATCGTAAACCTTGCAATAGGATTTGTCACACCGCCTATAGGAGTAAACCTGTTTGTGGCAAGCTCACTGACGGATGTTCCGGTTATGCGGATAGCAAAGAAGGCGGCGCCTATGATAGGATATTTCCTGCTGGCACTTCTGCTGCTTACATTTATTCCGGCAATCAGTCTGTGCTTATTATAGAGAAATATTAACTATTCGGTACAGAAATATGTAATAACAGGTATAAGCAGATTTAATGATGATTGTAGGACATTTAGGCACACAGTTGTAATTGGAGAAAAATATGAGTAGATTTGGCTTGTTTTTATGTAAAAAAGCTGGTAAATATAATAAACCGCGTAAATCGTATAGCAAATATAGATTGTGGCGAAGAGCAGCAGCCGTCATGATGATACTTTCGCTTACAGCAGGACTTGCCGCGTGCGGTGGCTCTGCTGGTGAAGGCTCGCAGGCTGCAGCTAAGGATGCCGGGGTACAGCGTTACGCATGGCCTCTTGGCAGCTCAAGTCCTGAGGACACCGTGACACAGATATATGCAGAGAAATTTGCCGATGAAGTGGACAGATTAAGCGATGGCAAGATGAAAATCAGTGTGTATCCAAACAGTGTACTGGGCGGAGACAGAGAGCTTCTCGAGTCATGCAAGGATGGAGATATACCTTTTGTAGTGCAGAACACTGCGCCGCAGGTCACTTTCATGAAGGATACTGCAGTATTTGATATGCCGGCACTCTTTGACAGCATTGATGAGGTGCGTGAGCATGTGGACAATCCAAGGTTTATGAAGCTCATGCAGCAGGTCTACAATGACGGTGGCTACGAGCTTTTGGGATATGCAGACCAGGGCTTCCGTGTCATGACAACAAACAAAAAGATAGAAAGTCTTGCTGATTTTAAGGGTCAGAAAATCCGTACCATGGAAAACTCTTATCATATGGCATACTGGAAGGCACTCGGTGCAAGCCCGACACCTATGACCTTCTCGGAGGTGTATATCGGCTTACAGCAGGGCACTATAGACGCGCAGGAAAACCCATACGAGGTAATCGTATCCAATAAGCTCTACGAGCAGCAGGATTATGTAGTGGAGACAAATCATCTGCCACATCTGATATCTCTCATAGTAAGTGAGGAGTTCATGAAAGGACTGACAGATGAGCAGCAGCAGATTATCCGTGAGGCAGCCGAGACAGCGAAACAGTACGCCAGAGAGCAGTCTGACGAGCGTATTGCCTCAAAGATAAAGACTATCGAGGACAGTGGCACACAAATCATCACTTTAAGCGATGAAGTGCATGAGCAGATTCGCAAGGAGTGTCAGCCGATATATGAATCGATTGAGAAAAATGTGTCGTCTGATATTGTGGATGCATATCTGACACAATAACACTTTAAAGCATTAAAATATTTTGCTTGATAAATTGGTAAAGTCTTGTTATACTATGACTAAGAAATTTGTGGTTATCAAAAATGCGAAATACTATAACGTGAAGTTATAATAATTATAATTTGACGATATTTAGATTAAATATCAAAATCCAATATGAAAACCACACATAAGTAAGGAGACACACCATGGACAAAATCGAGGAAATCCGCGCAAAGATTGGAGAATGTGACGATATAATAATTAAGCAGCTTGCGGTCAGAATGTCACACATTCAGGAGATTATATCATATAAGAAGGCAACAGGAATCCCAATCTTACAGCCGGAGCAGGAGAAAAAGCAGACAGATGCACTTGCGGCAAAGCTTGGCGACAATGAATTTGAGGAAGAGATACTTGATATTTTCAAGTATATCATGAAGAACAGTCGTCGTATCCAGGCAAAGAGCCTTTTCGATTACAATATCTTCCTGATCGGTTTCATGGGGGCAGGAAAAAGCACTGTAGCAGGAGAATTAAAGGATAAGCTCGAGATGGACCGTGTTGAGATGGATCAGATGATTGTTGAGAATCGTGGCATGTCAATCTCAGAAATATTTGATGAGTTCGGTGAGGCATATTTCAGAAACTTAGAGAGCAACACACTTATAGAGCTTCAGAAGAGAAAGCAGACCATCGTTTCCTGCGGTGGTGGTGTTGCCATGCGAGAATGTAATGTGACAGAGATGAAGAAGATCAAGCATCCGTTTGATGAGGGTCAGGCATCCAGAATGGGGATTGAAAAATAGAAACGTGTCGGAGAGTGTGTGAAATCCGGCACAAAAATATCTGTAAAATGAGGAGTGCCCCCAATGTCTGGTACATTGGAGGCTATTATGAAAAAATTTAT
>ENA-OOWH01001706-OOWH01001706.1-human-gut-metagenome-genome-assembly--contig:-NODE-1706-length-11914-cov-5.361666_pt1 | contig 11914 bp, 10 predicted proteins | sample MGYA00241576_ERZ501321 | MGnify/ENA primary metagenome ERZ501321 (study PRJEB25962, sample SAMEA2042733) | human gut metagenome | biome: human gut; feature: human-associated habitat; material: faeces... | reverse complement strand
GCAGTTACATGTATTTTGACAGGGATGGTATTATAGTAGAAAGTTCACCGGACTGCCTTCCGGGTGTGCCCTGGATCACAGGCCTGGAATTTGGCCGTATTGTTTTGTATCAGCATCTTCCTGTAAAAGATCCCAAAATATTCGAGGAGATCTTAAATCTGACCCAGCAGCTTTCAGTCTATCATATCCAGGTAGACCGGATCCGCTTTGGTTCTTCAGGACAACCTTCCCTTACCATTGGCCAGATGGAGGTAACACTGGGAGACGGAGGAGATGTTGACGGAAAACTGTCTCTTTTAAATGATATTCTAAGAGACCACCCGGAATTAAAGGATAAAAAGGGAACCCTGGAACTGGATGGATATTCAGATACGGGAAATGACGGGACCATTCCTTTTAAATTAAAATAAAGTCAACTGTCTAACCGTGCTTATGTGCAAGCACAACGCTCGGTTAAACGCTTGACAATGCTTAAAAAAGTAAATTCAGGGTTGATTTTTTCTGGAAAATAAAATATAGTATTAGTTAGGCTAGAAATCAGAAACATTAATTATAGAAAAAACACAGTCCCATGTTCTGTGAGCAGGGTTTTAAGAAGGAGGACAAGTATCTTGTTAGAGATTAAAATAAATGAGTCAGAGAATGCTGCAAGAATTATCGTAGTAGGTGTAGGTGGCGCAGGAAACAACGCTGTCAACCGCATGATCGATGAAGATATTGCCGGTGTAGAATTTATCGGTATCAATACAGATAAGCAGGCACTGCAGTTCTGTAAGGCTCCTACCGCTATGCAGATTGGTGAGAAGCTGACCAAGGGATTAGGTGCAGGTGCACGTCCGGAAGTTGGTGAAAAGGCAGCAGAAGAGAGCTCTGAGGAGATCTCCCAGGCATTAAAGGGCGCTGACATGGTATTCGTTACCTGTGGTATGGGTGGCGGTACCGGTACCGGTGCAGCACCGGTCGTTGCAAAGATTGCCAAGGAGCAGGGAATCCTGACCGTTGGAGTTGTGACAAAGCCATTTAAGTTTGAGGCAAAGAAACGTATGATCAATGCCGTATCCGGTATTGAGAAACTCAAAGAGAGCGTAGATACCCTGATCGTTATTCCAAATGATAAACTTTTAGAGATCGTTGACAGACGTACTTCCATGCCGGATGCATTAAAGAAAGCAGACGAAGTATTACAGCAGGCAGTACAGGGAATCACAGATCTGATCAATCTGCCGGCACTTATCAATCTGGATTTTGCCGATGTGCAGACCGTTATGAAGGACAAGGGTATGGCACATATCGGTATCGGTAATGCCAAGGGCGATGAGAAAGCAATCGAGGCAGTGAAACTTGCCGTTGCATCTCCGCTTCTTGAGACAACCATCAATGGTGCAAGCCATGTAATCATCAATATTTCCGGTGATATTTCCCTGATGGATGCAAATGATGCAGCAAGCTATGTACAGGATCTGGCAGGAGAAGATGCAAATATCATCTTTGGTGCAAAGTATGATGAGACCATGACAGATGAAGCTACGATCACTGTAATTGCAACCGGATTGGAGAATCCATCCATGAAGATGAAGCCACAGCAGCAGGCGGGTGGAATCGGTGGCCGTATGGTATATCCGAATACAAACAATGTCCGTCCGACAGGTTCCGTTGGAATTGTCAGCCGTGCAGCAGCTGCTGGAAACAATAGTTTTCCTGGGGTCAATAACAGCAGTTACGCCAATGCAGGTACCGGTGTGGGAAGCAGACCGGTTAATCAGCCGCAGGCACAGGCACCGGCTCCTTCCGCTTCAAACTATTCCGGGATTCAGCGTCCGAAGCCGGTAGAAAGCAATGTAAAGCCGGTAGAAATCAATATTCCGGATTTCCTGAAGAACCCTAGAAGATAAAATCGCACAATATGTCGATAATTTCCAAATAACAACCTCTTGTTTTTGCTAAATTATGAGGAATATTTTTCTTATAATAGGAGCAGAGACAGGAGGTGATTTTTTATATATGTATTCTATATTGATATCTTTCTGAAACAAAACTTTCTGATGAATTTTCTTGTATTATCCCTTACCTGTGTATTTTGCAAAAGTGCAGTCTGTCACCGGAATCTGCGCATGTTGGCTGCCGCGGTTTCCGGCACGGGACTTGAAGCGTTTGGACTGATGGTGCTGCCTTATGCAATTTCCGTTCTGTGTACTGCCATCGGCATCGTGCCGCTTATGGTTTTTCTTGCGTTTGGCAGGGAAAATAAAAAACAGAGGATGGTGAGGATTTTAAGCAGCTGGTTATCTATTGTATTGTTAAACGGAGTGGCAACTGCAGTTTACAATCTGACGGGACTGGAAAATCTGTATCTGTATACCGCATTGGCAACGGCCGGAATCACTTACGTACTTGTCAAAAATTTTGTGGTGTCGGTGCAGAGGCAAAAGCGACAGATGTCTGTGGTCCTGTATAACAAAACGGTGTTGGTTCCATGTATCGGACTGCTGGATTCCGGCAATCTTTTAACCATGCCATTAAGTGGGAATCCGGTACATATTGCAGATGCAGCCCTGCTGCAGAAGCTTGTCGATGAAAAAACGGTACAAAAGGAGATTCCATACTGTGCACTCGGAAATCCGCATGGAAAATTGCAGGTGTACTGCATGGATGGGATGAAAGTGGAGACGGAGCCGGCAAAATTCTGTGACTGGAAACAGGTATGGGTTGGCTGCGCGGAAAATGGGGTGCTGTGCAATAAACCGTATCAGCTGATTCTGCATGCATCGGTGGCAGACCGCTGTGGCTGCACAAAAGATCCATCCCAAATGACAAAAAACTGAGAAAGGAGAAACGTAATGTTTTCACTGTTTGAACTGGTGTGGAAGAGAATCCGCCTGTTTTTTACGGATGATGAGGTTTTTTACATAGGAGGGGCAGATGTACTGCCACCACCATTGGAGCGGGAACAGGAGAACCGCTGTCTTATCGCTTTAAGCGGGCTGCATGGGGACAGTGAACCCATGACGCGCGAAGACGCAAGAAAGCAGCTGATCGAACACAATCTGCGTCTGGTGGTATATCTGGCACGGAAATTTGAAAATACCGGAATCTGTGTGGAGGATCTGATCTCCATCGGAACAATTGGGCTGATCAAGGGAATCAATACATTTAATCCGGAAAAGAAGATCAAACTGGCGACTTATGCGTCCCGGTGTATCGAAAATGAGATTCTTATGTATCTGCGCAGAAATAATAAAGTGAAGCTGGAGGTATCAATTGATGAGCCGTTGAATGTGGACTGGGATGGAAACGAACTTCTTCTTTCGGATATTCTTGGAACCGATGAAGATATCATTTACCGGGATATGGAGAATGAGGCGGAGATCATGCTTCTCCGCACTGCGGTTAATACGCTGACTCCGCGGGAAAAAGAAATTATCTGTCTGCGCTATGGAATCGGAAGAAAAGACGGCAGGGAAATGACCCAGAAAGAAGTGGCAGACCTGCTTGGAATTTCGCAATCCTATATTTCGAGACTGGAGAAAAAAATTATGGTGCGGCTGAAAAAATCAATTCAAAATAATGTGTAAGTGTGCTATACTAATTACATAAAATTTGCTCTGAAATAGTAAAATTTATATGCAAAATAACAAGGACAGCAGGATGAAAGGGCGTGGTTTTTATGAAGATTGAATTTTTAGGGGCAGACCGTGAGGTGACGGGAAGCTGCCATTATGTGGCATTTGGGGAGACTCATTTTCTGGTGGACTGTGGTATGGAACAGGGGGCGGATCTGTATGTGAATCAGGAGATACCGGTTAACCCGGCAACGATTGATTATGTGTTTGTGACGCATGCCCATATTGATCATTCCGGACTTCTCCCACTTTTGTATAATCACGGGTTCCGGGGAAAGATTTTTGCAACAACGGCAACCTGTGAACTGTGTAATATCATGCTGAAAGATTCGGCACATATTCAGGAATTTGAGGCAGAATGGAAAAACCGCAAGGCGCGGCGTGCAGGAAGGCCGGAAGTGACACCGATGTATAACATGGAGGATGCGCAGGGGGTTTTAGAGCATTTCGTTCCGTGTACATACCATGAAACGGTGCAGATCTGCGAGGGACTGACCATAAGGTTTGTCGATGCGGGGCATCTGCTTGGCTCATCCTCCATTGAAATATGGGTGACTGAGGATGGCGAGACAAGAAAACTTGTCTTTTCCGGGGATATTGGAAACTACAACCGTCCATTGATCCGTGATCCGGAATATCTTGAGGAAGCGGACTATGTGATCATGGAATCCACTTATGGAAACCGCAATCACAATACACCGCCGGATTATGCGGCAGAACTGGCAAAGGTGATGAATTCCACGTTTACCAAAGGCGGAAATCTGGTCATTCCGGCATTTTCTGTCGGCAGGACGCAGGAAATGCTTTACTATATGCGCCGGATCAAAACCGAGGGGCTGCTGCCGGAGTATCCGGGATTTGAAGTATATATCGACAGTCCGCTTGCCGTGGAGGCAACAAATATTTTCCATAAGAGTGTGGAAGAGTGCTTTGATGAGGAAGCAAGACAGCTGGTACAGTCGGGCATCAACCCGATCCAGTTTCCGGGACTGAAAGTGGCAGTTTCCAGTGAAGAATCCAAGATGATCAATTTCAACCAGAAATCCAAAGTGATTATCTCGGCTTCCGGCATGTGCGAAGCCGGTCGTATCCGGCATCATTTGAAACACAATCTGTGGCGGACGGATTCTACGATTCTGTTTGTCGGCTATCAGGTGCCGGGAACGCTGGGCTATTCTCTGTTAAACGGAGTAAAAAAGGTAAAACTTTTCGGAGAGGAAATTGAGGTCAGAGCAAGCATTGTAAACCTTCCGGGTATCAGTGGTCATGCGGACCGGGATCATCTGACCGCATGGATTGCAAACTTTAAGAAGCCGCCGAAGAAAGTGTTTATTGTACATGGCGAGGAAACCACAGCGGTAGAGTTTGCAGAACATGTCAGAAACGATGTGGGATTTGATGCTTTGGCTCCCTACAGTGGGGATGCATATGATCTGCTTACCGGAGAGCAGATCGCACAGGGCAGCAGACAGCTTGTGGAGAAAAAGACACAGGGTGTTTACCGTGCAAAATCCGGTGCGTTTGACCGCCTGATGATTGCAGGAGAACGTCTCATTGCTGTTATAAAAAAATGTCAGGGCATGGCGAATAAAGATCTTGGAAAGTTTGCGGATCAGATCAATTCGCTCTGCGATAAGTGGGACCGGTAAATCGGAGAAAAAGTGGGACTTAAGTCCAATGTCATTAAGTTAAGATGACCAATCAAGATCTTAGCATCAGAAATGATGCTAGGGTCTTTTTATTTTGTAATAAATGCTTGACATATGATTCGAAATGTGCGGCCGCTTTCGCTATTGAATGATAATGAGGTAGCGAAAGCGGCCCTTGTAATTAAGAACATCTTGATTGCAAGGAGGTAACGCATATGAGCAATTATATTAATCAAGTTTCAGATTCTCTAAAGAATCATATTTCGGAATTAGCTAACAATCCATGTTTATTTCTTCGAAACCCCAATGTCGATTTCTCTCGAAAACGGAAAATTGATTTCAAAACTTTTATAGGAATCATGATGAATTCGGGTGGAGCTACTATGAGTAAAGAACTACTTGATTTCTTTGATTTTAACAAAAATACTCCGTCTGTGTCAGCATTTACGCAACAACGTTCAAAAGTACTTCCAGAGGCTTTTGAATATTTGTTTAAATCTTTTACGGATGACAACCTTCCAACTACTAATAATTATCATGGTTATCGTTTAATTGCATGTGATGGAAGTAACTTGACCATTGCAACCAATCAAAAGGATCCAGAAACTTTTTGGGAACGTAATCAGCATGGTTCAATTGTTAATAAACTACATCTAAATGCCTTTTATGATGTTTTGAATCGTATATACACCGATGTTTTAGTGCAAACAGCAGCGGATTACAACGAGTTTAGAGCATGTGCAACAATGATTGACAGATCGAAACTAGAGAATGTTATTCTTGTTGCTGATAGAGGATATGAAAACTATAACATTTTTGCACATGCAATTGAAAAAGGATGGAAATTCGCTATACGTGTCAAAGATAAAAATAGTAATGGAATTGTATCTGGGTTAAATCTTCCTCCAAATGATGAGTTTGATATAGATATCACTCAGATTTTTTCGAGGAAAAATACAAAGACCACAAAAAATGCAGGCTATAAGTGGATGCCTGTAAATCAAGTGTTTGATTATCTTCCACGAAAAAGTGATAAAACATACGAATTATCATTTCGTATTATTAGATTTCCTATAGGGTCTAATTCTTATGAAATAATAATTACAAATCTTGATAGAAATATTTTTGATGTAAAAGAAATAAAGGAAATCTATCATTTGAGATGGGGAATAGAAACTTCATTCAGAGAATTAAAATATGCCATAGGATTAACAAGTTTCCATGCACGAAAACCAGATTTTATTAAACAAGAAATATATGCACGATTACTTTTGTATAACTATTGCGAATTAATAACAACACATGTAATAAAACAAATGAAAAACAATGATAAAACAAAACAGGTGAACTTTACAATCGCCATTTATATTTGTAGAGAATATCTCCGTAATAAACGCAATCTTAGTCCACCTGATGTGATTAACCTAATAGAAAAGCATGTATTACCAGTAAGACCTGGTCGAAAAGACCCTCGCAAAGTCAAACCCCAGGCATCTGTAAGCTTTCTATATAGAGTGGCTTAATCATAGATAATTATAAGTTTTTTTACAGATAAACAATCTGTCTTTTTGTTGTACTGCAAAATAGACAAAAGAAAAAACACATCATATTTATCAAACAATTGCAAATATGATGTGTTTTATAATTATGTCAAAATTCTTAACTTAATGACATTGCACTTTCGAGCTCTTTTCGCTTTGTACAACATTAAATTGTAGATGATTACTGTAAGAGTGAAAGTACACCCTGGTTAGACTGATTAGCCTGTGCAAGCATAGACTGTCCAGCCTGAGCAAGAATGTTATTCTTGCTGTAGTTAACCATCTCTTCAGCCATATCTGTATCACGGATACGAGACTCAGCTGATGTAGTATTCTCAACTACGTTGTCGAGGTTGTTGATTGTGTGCTCAAGACGGTTCTGAACAGCACCAAGTGCTGAACGCTGTGAAGATACTGTTGAAATAGCATCTGCAATTGCGTCGATTGCATATGTGGCATCCTGCTCTGTATCAGCCTTGATACCTTTGATTCCAAGACCTGCAGAGTTCATTGAGTCGATGTTGACTGCAATCTTGTTTGTCATGTCAGCATCTGCTCCTACGTGGAGGTTGAAGCTTAAGCCATCTTTGTATGAAACACTTCCTTTGTTAAGGGTGAATGTTGTGGTTGCAGTATCATATGCATCGTTAGCATTTGTTGCATTTGTAGCAGCTGTATCAGCTCCAATACTGCTTGCTTTTACGATTTCAGCTGTCTGTAACTGATATGCTTTTCCATCAGTGATAACAGTTGAGTCATTGTCATCAATACCATCGGCACCACCATCTTTATCTGTCATGGCTGTGTATGTTTTTGTTCCAATAGTTACTGTTGAACCATCTTTAACCAAATCCTGTAAATCTTTAAGTACAGCATCACCTGTATCACCAGCATTTCCCGTTAAGTCAGATTTCTTTATCTTATTTCCAGCTGAATCAAACACATTTGTAGCGCCTACCTGATATGTAGTTCCATTAACTGTGTATGACTTCTTTGCAGTATCAGTTCCAGCCTCTATTTTAGCCGCTATATCCGCAGCTTTAGAACCAATTGTATAGTTCTTACCAGCAATACTTATCTTATCACCAACATTGAGTGTCTTTAATGTAACATCAACTGTATTACCCTTATCTGTGAGTGTAACCCCATCAAGTCCAGCATCATGTGCATTTACATTATGAGCCTTCTCTGATCCGTCACCCTTTAAGAGGTAGGTCTCATTGAACTTTGTTGTCTCTGATACACGGTCAATCTCTGTTGTAAGCTGGTCTATCTCGTCCTGGATTGCTTTACGATCTGTGTTAGAGTTTGTTCCGTTTGCAGACTGTGTTGCAAGCTCGTTCATACGCTGGAGCATTGAGTGAACCTCTGTGAGGGCACCTTCTGCTGTCTGTACTGCTGAAACGCCATCCTCTGCATTTGTTGAAGCTCTGTCAAGACCCTTGATCTGCTTTCTCATCTTCTCAGAAATTGTAAGTCCTGCTGCATCATCTGCTGCACGGTTGATTCTGTATCCAGAAGAGAGCTTCTCTGTAGATTTAGCCTGCTGACCTGTTGTTACGTTAAGCATTCTGTTGGCATTTGCTGCCTGCATGTTGTGTTGTACTACCATAATATAATCCTCCTTGTCCCATATTCATGGGTTATTATGTTTGACCTCTGGAAATCCTTTTCCCGAGGGTTTTGCAGCTGCTTTGTGTTTATTTTTATTTAAGCAGTTGCGGTTTTCTATAACAAGCGGCTTCCCGGGTGTGGCTTGCGCCACAGCCGCCTATTAACATGATTAGTTGCTTTGCGTCTTTTTCTGACGTTCTTTCTCATTCCAGATGATTTGCTTGATTTGTTTCTTTGCTTCAATGGAAAACTCAGGTTCGGGATAATATGTATCTTTTCGCTTCGCCGGGTCCTGTTCGTTGTTGGATCTTGCGATATTCAGTTCTTTGGGAGCATCTATCAGTAATCGACAGTGCTTTCCTGTTCCACCCGCGAACACGATTCGGATATCGTCTCCGATATTTACATATTGCCCTTCCTTTAATGATAATTTGAGCATTTTCTACCTCCATGCACTAGGGAATAGCTTCGTCCATGCTTTTCCGAATTATGCAACATTTTATAGTAAAATGTTACATTCTTTCACAGATTAATAAGGGGGTCAAAACAGAAGCTGATTAAATAACATCAAATATTTATGCCGATTTCGTCATATTTCATCAAGAATTACTTTATCTTTAACGTGATATAGTTGAATCCAGTGAGATTAATTAAAAATGATAGAAAAAGGTAAAGAAAATTATTTAAAAAAATTTTTTTCTTGGGGTTAAGTTCTAAAAATGGTGTCCGATATAGTAGGTGTAAAGCAAAAAATGTAACATTTTACTATAAAATGTTGCATTTTTTGCTTTTTATAATTACTATTATTTTGTTGTGGATTTTGGATATTCCAGGGAAGAGTCTGTCATGCGGCATGTGCCTGATAATATTTTCTACCGCAAAGGAGTATTCAATGGGAACTACACAGCCAATCCGAAATAAGGATGAACTGGCGGCTTTCAGGATGTACTATAAAGATATCCATCCAAACCGCCGCAATTACTGTTTAATTGTTATGGGATTAAACACTGCACTAAGAATCAGTGACCTGCTTAAATTGAAGTGGGATAACGTATACAATTTCGAGCACCATGTATTTCGCTCTCATTTTCTTATCAACGAGCAAAAGACCGGCAAGAATAACTATATCACTCTAAACTACAATGCCACCGATGCTCTCCGGGCATATTTCAATGAACGGCATCCGACTGAACATGAGTTTATTTTTACAAAAGCCACCTGCCGGAGGCAGCCACTAAACAGAGTTCAGGCATACCGAATTGTAAGGACTGCTGCCGAGGAGACTGTTCAGGATGAACATATCAGCTGTCACTCTCTGAGAAAGACATTTGGATATCACGCCTGGAAAAACGGCACACCACCTGCTCTGCTGATGGACGTCTACAATCACTCGTCCTATAAAGTCACACAGCATTATCTGGGTATTGAGCAGGATGAACGTGATGAGATTTATCTGAATCTTGAGCTATAGTTTTATGCGTATTGAAATCTAATATAGCTAAAAGCCAGCCGTTTGCAACCGGCTGGCTTTTTTGGGGATATACAAATCATCGAAATCCTCTGTTAAACCAAATGCATTCTGTTCTGAATCGAATTTCAACTCAATCTGTGACATATCTTTCATCTGCCTGGTACTGTTGTATTTTAAAATTAAATTTCATCTTCAGCACCACCTTCTTCCTGTAACCATTCTTTCAATTTATCCTGTAATAGTTTCTTATCCGGCAGATACAGTTTATACTGTGATGCATAAATATTAGAATCCTCCGGCAATGTCAGTTCAACCATTGCATCATTTTTTTCATTGCACAACAATACACCAATGGTAGGATTTTCTTCCTCTGTTTTTTCGTATCTATCATAGTAATTGACATACATCTGCATTTGCCCCAGATCCTGGTGCTTTAATTTGCCAATTTTTAAATCAAATAATACAAAGCATTTCAACAGTCTGTTATAAAAAACAAGATCCACTCTGAAATGATCTTCTTCGAATGAAAATCTTTTCTGTCTTGCCACAAAAGTAAATCCTTTTCCCAATTCCAAAAGAAACTGCTGCAAATTATCTAACAGCCTGTTTTCTAAATCAGTTTCTGAATAATTATATTTATCTTCAAGACCTACAAATTCCAAAACATATGGATCCTTCAGCACATCCTTTGAGGTTGTAATCACATTTCCTTCCTGTGATAAGCGTTGCACTTTGTCCTTATCCATGCTTAACGCAAGTCTCTCATAAAGAGAAGAATTATACTGACGTGACAAATCTCTGACTCCCCACTTCTCTTTGGCAGCTTCTATCTCATAAAATGAGCGTTCATCCTCATTTTCTATTCTCATCAATTGTAGATAATGAGACCATGTTACCACAAACGGATGCTCCTCTTCAAAAATCGTAAACACCGTTTCCGATTTCTTGATTGCAAATTCCGTAAACAGTGTTTCCGAAATTCGATCCTTATATGTTAAATAAAACTTTCTTGCCTTTTCCAGCGTAGATTCTGAAAAGCCTTTTCCAAATTCTTCTGTTAATTTTTTAGAAAGATTTATTATGATTTTTTTACCGTATTCAGCCCTGTGTTTTCCCTGCTGCTGTACTTCTACAATCCACCTGCCAAGAGAATAATAGGTCATTATCTGGACATTATTTACCTGCTTTGCAGTAATGTTTCGTGCATATTTAATTAATTCAATTGAATTCTGACATAACTTATCCATATTGATATCATATACAGATTCATTGATTTCATTCTTCACACATTCAATCCTCCTATTTCAAAGTTTTCCTATTTCAGAAACACTGGCTGTTCTGTTAGTCCGTTGTAAAACTCTACAGCCGCCGCAATATCCTTCTCATCCGGATGCCCCTTTGATACACCGCCAATCAGTTTGAACGGTCCGAACGTATCAAATCCCTTGCATGAAAACCTTCCAACAATGTTGTCATGTTTGTATGCTATCACCTGCTCAATTGACTTAAAGACAGGTCTGCCGCCATATGTACAGATAAGAAATACATTTTTATTGTCTGTGAGATTGACTGATGCAAACTTAAGCACCGACTGATGAAACTTTCCACCATATACTCCTGATGCAAAACCGATTAAATCATATTCCGACAGGTCTTTCTCTACCGTCTGTGTCGCATCTATCAGCTCAACATCGTTTGTCTTTGCTATCTCGTCAATTATCTTTTTTGTGTTTCCATGATGCACTGATGCATATACTATTGCTGTCTTCATATGTAATGCTCCAATCCTTTATTAGTCTTCCTTTGATTTTGCCATCAGTATCTGCTCCAGCTTTTTCTTTCCGGTCTCATAGTCTGTAAACACAATTCCCTCCATACCAAGCTTTCTGCCACCTTCGATATTCTCCGGTCTGTCATCTATGAACACACATTCTTTCGGATTCAGATTGTATTTATCAAACAGGCACTGATAGATACCGGCATCAGGCTTTATCATCCCAACCATAGCTGAAATGACTT
>ENA-OOWH01001698-OOWH01001698.1-human-gut-metagenome-genome-assembly--contig:-NODE-1698-length-11974-cov-5.344492_pt1 | contig 11974 bp, 8 predicted proteins | sample MGYA00241576_ERZ501321 | MGnify/ENA primary metagenome ERZ501321 (study PRJEB25962, sample SAMEA2042733) | human gut metagenome | biome: human gut; feature: human-associated habitat; material: faeces... | reverse complement strand
AGAACGGAAAATCGAACTCAAAGAAACGACAGCCATGCTGCGCTTCTCCGGCGGAGACGCCCGTAAACTGCTCAATATACTTGAACTTGTAGTGGAATCGGACACAGAGGAAACGGTTGTCATTACCGATGACATGGTGACCGAACGTCTGCAACAGAATCCGTTGGCTTACGACAAGGACGGGGAAATGCATTATGACATCATTTCCGCTTTTATCAAGTCTATCCGTGGCAGTGATCCAGACGGGGCTATTTACTGGCTCGCCCGCATGGTAGAAGGTGGTGAAGACCCTGCTTTCATCGCACGGAGACTCGTTATCTCTGCTGCCGAAGATATAGGTCTGGCCAATCCGAATGCATTGCTGCTGGCGAATGCCTGCTTTGAAACTCTGATGAAAATCGGTTGGCCCGAAGGGCGTATCCCTTTGGCGGAAACAACTATCTATCTGGCAACGAGTCCTAAAAGCAATTCGGCATACAGTGCCATTAACGATGCATTAGAACTGGTACGTTCCACTGGAAACTTGCCTGTGCCTCTGCACTTGCGCAATGCTCCCACCAAGCTGATGAAACAACTGGGATATGGACAGGAATACAAGTACGCCCACAGCTACGAAGGCAACTTCGTGAAGCAACAATTCTTGCCGGACGAGCTGAAAGAAAAACGAATATGGCAACCTCAGAACAATGCCGCCGAACAGAAGCATGCAGAACGGATGCAACAGTTATGGGGAGAAAGGTTCAAATAAGTATTAGGTATTAAGTATTAGGTATTAGCCGTAGCCGTGAAAGAAAATTTATTAAAAGAGAAGTCTACCAAATTTGCAATTCGAATAATTAATCTATATAAGTATTTAAGAGATTGCAAGAAAGAAACAATTCTATCAAAACAGATATTACGTAGTGGAACTTCTATCGGTGCTAATATTAGAGAAGCTATTTATGCAGAATCACATCTTGACTTTATACACAAATACTCTATTTCTCAAAAGGAATGTTCTGAAACAGAATATTGGCTATATTTACTTCAGCAAACAGAATATATAAGCGATGAACAATATGAATCTATTAATACTGACTGTCTGGAAATACTTAAATTACTGACAGCAACAATTGTAAAACTAAAGAACAATGGGAACATCCCATAATACTTAATACTTATAACTTAATACTTAAATATAATGAAAACAGTAGTTTTAGACGGCTTTGCCGCCAACCCCGGTGATTTATCATGGGAAGGTTTGAAAGCTCTCGGAGAATGTACCATTTATGACCGTACTGCCCCCGAAGAAGTATTGGAACGCGCAGCCGGAGCTGAAGTGATTCTGACGAATAAAGTAATCATCAACGCCGATCACATGACTGCCTTGCCCGAACTGAAGTATATCGGTGTGCTGGCCACCGGATATAACATCGTAGACACCACTGCCGCCAAAGAACGCGGAATCATCGTCACCAATATTCCCGCCTACAGCACCGACTCCGTAGCCCAAATGGTCTTTGCCCACATCCTAAACATCACCCAGCAAGTGCAACACCACTCCGAAGAGGTGCACCGGGGCCGCTGGACAGCAAGCAAGGACTTCTGTTTCTGGGACACGCCGCTCATCGAACTGCGCGAAAAGAAGCTCGGAATCGTAGGCCTGGGCCACACCGGTTTCACCACCGCCCGCATCGCCATCGGCTTCGGTATGAAGGTATGTGCCTACACCTCCAAGACCAACTTCCAGCTTCCTCCCGAAATCCGCAAGATGGAGCTGGACGAGCTGTTCCGCGAATGTGACGTGGTGAGCCTGCACTGCCCCCTTACACCCGATACCAAAGAGCTGGTCAATGCCGCCCGCCTGGCCCTTATGAAACCGACGGCCATTCTGATAAATACCGGCCGCGGTCCCTTGGTGAACGAGAAAGACCTGGCCGACGCACTGAACAAGGGTGTGATAGCGGCTGCCGGACTGGACGTGCTTTCTTCCGAGCCTCCCCAATATACCAACCCCCTGCTGACGGCGAAGAACTGCTTCATTACGCCGCATATCGCCTGGGCCACGAAAGAAGCCCGTGTCCGGCTGATGCGGATTGCGGTGGGGAACTTGAAAGGATTCATCAAGGGTGAGATTGTAAACAATGTGGCGGAATGAGAACAAAGGAAAAAGACGGAAAGAAAAGAAGGAGGTAAGAAAAATGGAAGAAGACAAGAATACGTTGGATTTGCATACGGAAGTTAGGGAAGAGGACAGGGTGGCAAAGGCCGTTGCCTTGTTCAAGGAAGGATATAACTGCTCCCAGTCCGTAGTGACGGCTTTTGCCGATCTGTATGGCTTCACCCGTGAACAGGCCCTGCACATGTCCGCCTCTTTCGGCGGCGGCATAGGGCGGATGCGTGAAACCTGCGGTGCTGCTTGCGGCATGTTCCTGCTGGCCGGGCTGGAGAAGTGCGCCATCGAGGGGAAAGACCGTGAGAGCAAGGCGGCGAATTACGCTCTGGTGCAGGAACTGGCCGAAGAATTCAAGAAGCGGAACGGCGCCCTGCGGTGTGCCGATTTGTTGGGATTGTCCGGAAAAGAGCCGGTAGTATCCACACCGGAAGCAAGGACGGAACGGTATTACGCCAAGCGTCCTTGTGCAAGAATGGTAGAAGAAGCGGCCCGGATTTGGAGCGAACACCTCGAAAAACAAAAAAAATAGGTTGAAAAATCGCTTTTTCTTATAGAAATACAAACTTTTTCGATGCAAAAGTGTTGAATAACATAATTTTGTGTATCTTTGCAAGCGATAAGAAACACAAACATTCACATCGGAATGTGTGGGTGCGGTTAACGTTTAACTAAAAGCAAATTGAAAATGTTGAAAGAAAAAGCAGGTGCTTTGGCCGGACAGATCTGGGAAGCACTGAATGGAACTGAAGGTTTGACACAAAAACAAATCAAGAAAGCAACCAAACTGAAAGCTGACAAGGATTTCTTCCTGGGGCTGGGCTGGCTGCTGAGAGAAGATAAGGTCGTTACTTCTGAAGTGGAAGGCGAGATCTTTGTAAAATTGGTGTAAGAAGAAGATTTTAAACTCATAAAAAAATGCGTTGGCACATCGTTTGGTATGTTGTCAACGCATTTTTTTTGTATATTTGTTGAAGTCTGAGATATCTATAAAAGAAATGAAAAATAAGAGATTTGCAACCGGCAAAATTGTAGTATTCAGGCAAAAAAGCTACTTTTGTATTGTTGTTTGAGAATGTAAACAAAATTTTGATGATACAGAAAATAACGATTGAAGGATACAAATCAATAAAGGAACAAACTGTAGAGCTGTTTCCCATAAATATATTGATAGGTGGGAATGGAATAGGAAAGAGCAATTTCATTTCTGCCTTTACTCTTATACATAACCTGTACGAGCGGAATCTTCAGAATTATGTTCTCACCAAAGGCGGCTCCGACAGTTTGTTGTATATGGGAAAAAAAGAAACTGATCATTTGTCCTTTGACTTGTTTTTTGCGGAACGCGGTAAGGATGCTCATAATCGTTTTATTGTAAATATGAAAGAGGCTCAGGATTCTTTATTTATTGAGCGTATTGATACGGCTTATCACAATGGGGTATCCTGGCACAAACAACTGCACGAGGTCAACAAGCAGGAATCTTCATTTAAGAACGACCATACCGGACAGGCATTTTATGTAAACAGCTTCTTACGCGAATTTGAGGTGTATCATTTCCATGATACGGGAGACCGTTCCCCCATGAAAGGAAAATGTAATATGGATGATAATGTCAGCTTGAAGAACAATGGGGCTAACATTGCCGCATTCTTATATTATCTGAAAGAAAAGCATCCAAAACATTTCACACGTATAGAAAAGGCGGTAGCTTCCGTATCTCCTTTTTTTGAGGGATTCTGTTTAATGCCCAACCGCTTGAACGAACAGCTGATCCAGCTGGAGTGGAAGCAGAAGGGAACTGTTGATACGTATTTTAATGCGTACCAGTTATCAGACGGAACACTGCGTTTTATCTGTCTGGCAACGTTGTTGCTTCAGCCGGATCTGCCAAAGACGGTCATCATTGACGAGCCGGAACTCGGACTACATCCGGTAGCGGTCAACAAACTGGCTGCTTTGATCAAAAAAGCTTCCAGAGAAGCTCAGATAATTATCTCCACTCAATCTGTCAATTTGGTGGATAACTTTGAACCGGAAGATATCATTGTTGTGGATCGTAAAGACAACGCGACTGTTTTCAACCGGCTTGATTCTGAGAATTTAGCGCATTGGCTGGAAGATTACAGCTTGGGAGAAATATGGGAGAAGAATGTCATTGGCGGGCAGCCTTTAAATTGAGTGGGAATGAAAAGAGTAGTGTTTATAGTTGAAGGCGATACGGAAGTGAGTTTTATTCAGAAGCGTGTAATTCCCTATTTGTATTCGAAAGGATTTACTAATCCTATGAATGCCCAGAAAATCTTAACGAACAGAAAATTGAATAAAAAAGGTGGGAATGTGGGTTTTGAATATCTGAAGAATGACGTTTCACGGGTGGCTGCGACAAAAAACGTGTTAATCACAACCTTGCTTGACTTTTTCAGACTTCCTACAGATTTTCCCGGCTATACCACAGACAGTTTGAGACTGCCGGATATGGAGCAGGGGATAAAAGAAAAGGTAACGGAATTTATGGATGCTTCCTGTTTTCTGCCTTATATCCAACGGCATGAGATTGAATCCCTGATGTATACCAGTATGGACGGTTTCAATGTTGTGGTGGATGATCAGGAAAGCTTGGATGAATTGCAGCGGATAATAGATTCATATCCTACCCCCGAAGATATAAACGGAGGGGCGGATACCGCTCCTTCCAAACGATTGATGAGGATATTCCCGTATGAGAAGACTGCTGACGGGGAGATGATTCTTGAGGCGCTGGATATAGATGATATTCGAGGCAAATGTCCTCGTTTTAATAAATGGATGGAAAAATTGGAGGAAGGACTTAAGAACGGCCACTTTTAAGAATGAATATTGTTGGCAAATCTTCTGGTTTTGATTTCAGATGGTTTGTATTATTCCTGCAAAATTCATCCGTATATGAGCGAGTTTTTGTATATTTGCGCGAAATTTAAGTGACGAAGATGAAGAATATCCGTAATTTTTGCATTATAGCACATATAGACCACGGGAAATCGACCTTGGCCGACCGTTTGTTGGAGTTTACAAAAACCATCCAGGTAACCGAAGGGCAGATGCTTGACGATATGGACCTGGAAAAGGAGAGAGGTATTACGATCAAGAGCCATGCCATCCAGATGGAGTACGAGTATGGGGGAGAGAAGTATGTACTGAATCTGATTGACACTCCGGGACACGTGGACTTTTCATACGAGGTATCCCGTTCCATAGCCGCCTGTGAAGGGGCGCTGCTCATTGTGGACGCTTCGCAGGGAGTGCAGGCGCAGACTATCTCGAATCTGTACATGGCGTTGGAGCATGACCTGGAAATCATTCCCGTGCTGAACAAATGTGATATGGCGAGTGCCATGCCCGATGAGGTGGAAGATGAAATCATCGACCTGCTGGGCTGCAAACATGAGGATATTATCCGTGCCTCCGGCAAGACCGGAATGGGTGTGGAGGAGATATTGAAGGCGGTGGTGGAACGTATCCCGCACCCGACGGGGGACGAGGAGGCGCCGCTACAGGCTTTGATTTTCGACTCGGTATTCAATTCTTTCCGTGGAATCATCGCGTATTTTAAAATAGAGAACGGTGTGATCCGCAAAGGGGACAAGGTGAAATTCTTCAATACCGGCAAGGAGTATGATGCAGATGAGATCGGTGTGCTGAAAATGGATATGATTCCCCGTGCGGAACTGCGCACAGGAGATGTGGGGTATATCATTTCGGGCATCAAGACCTCGCGCGAGGTGAAGGTGGGGGATACCATCACTCACATCGCCCGTCCGTGTGAAAAGGCGATTGCCGGATTCGAGGAAGTGAAGCCGATGGTGTTTGCCGGGGTTTATCCTATCGAGGCGGAAGATTACGAGAACCTCCGCGCTTCGCTGGAGAAACTTCAGCTGAATGATGCCTCGCTGACTTTCCAGCCGGAGTCCTCACTGGCTCTGGGCTTCGGATTCCGTTGCGGTTTTCTGGGATTGCTTCACATGGAGATTGTTCAGGAACGTCTGGACCGCGAGTTTGATATGAATGTGATTACGACCGTGCCCAACGTGTCGTACATGGTGTATGACAAGCAGGGACATGCCAACGAGGTGCATAATCCCGGCGGTATGCCCGATCCGACGCTGATTGACCACATCGAGGAACCTTTCATTGATGCCACGATCATTACCGCCACCGATTACATCGGCCCTATCATGACACTGTGTCTGGGCAAGCGCGGCGAACTGGTGCGGCAGAATTATGTGTCGGGCAACCGGGTGGAGATTCACTACAAGATGCCGCTGGGTGAAATCGTGATTGACTTTTATGACAAGCTGAAGAGTATCTCGAAAGGATATGCTTCCTTTGACTACCATCAGTCGGGTTTCCGCCCTTCCAAACTGGTGAAGCTGGATATCTTGTTGAACGGTGAGCCGGTGGATGCGCTTTCTACCCTGACACATGTGGACAATGCCTATAACCTGGGCAAGCGTATGTGTGAGAAACTGAAAGAGCTGATTCCGCGCCAGCAGTTTGATATTGCCATTCAGGCAGCTATCGGGGCGAAGATTATCTCAAGGGAAACCATCAAGGCGGTGCGCAAGGATGTGACCGCGAAGTGTTATGGCGGTGACGTGAGCCGTAAGCGTAAATTGTTGGAAAAACAAAAAAGAGGTAAGAAACGAATGAAACAGATCGGTAATGTGGAAGTACCGCAAAAGGCGTTCCTGGCCGTTCTGAAGCTGGATTAATTCAAGAATAAACAAGCTCTGGGGAGCAAACAATAAGCGGGCTCTTTCTGTTAGTTGAAATTAAAAAGTCAATAACAGGAAGGGCTTGTGTTTTGATGGCAATTTATCACAAACTCTTAAATTCAATTGATATGGAAAAACTGAAAATTCTGAACTTGAACTTTTCCTTCCAGCGGGCGGCGCACTATCATATTAATGGAGGGATGTTGCTGATGGGGGTAGTCTTGCTGGCTATGTTCCTGGCCAATTCTCCGTGGGGGGATATTTATGCCTCCTTTTGGAATTACGAGGTGCATCTTCAGATAGGAGAATTTAATTTCTTCAGTCATAACGGGCATCACATGACCTTGATGACTTTTATCAACGATGCTTTGATGGCTGTCTTTTTCTTCAGTGTGGGGCTGGAGATAAAGCGTGAGATACTGGTGGGCGAGTTGTCCAGTTTCCGGCAGGCGCTTTTGCCCATCGTGGCGGCGTGCGGCGGTATGCTGGTTCCGGTGCTGATCTATTATTTCATGACGGCGGGAACTCCGGCCCAAAGTGGTCTGGCCATACCGATGGCTACGGATATCGCCTTTTCGCTGGGAGTGCTCAGCCTGTTCGGCAAGCGGGTTCCGCTGAGCTTGAAAGTCTTTCTGACCGCTTTCGCTGTGGTCGATGATATCGGCGGCATTCTGGTCATCGCCCTTTTTTACACCTCTCATCTGTCGGTGAACTACCTGATTGCTTCGGCGGGTATCCTGCTGATACTTTGCGGCGGGAATTTCTTCCGGGTGCGCAACCGTTGGTTTTATATTTTCTGGGGAGTGATTATGTGGTATCTGTTTTTGCAGAGCGGCATCCACGCTACCATTGCGGGAGTTGTCGCAGCCTTCACGGTTCCCGCCACTCCTCATTACAAGATAGGTAAGTACATTAACCGCATCCGTGAGAACATTGCTGTCTTTCCTGCCAGTGACAAGGAAAGTGTTGTGTTAAGCAAGATGCAGATCAATGTGCTGAAAAGCATCGAGTCTTCCTCGGACCGTGTCATATCTCCCTTGCAGTCATTGGAAGACAGTCTGCATGGAATGGTGAATTATATTATTCTTCCCTTGTTCGCCTTTGCCAATGCGGGTGTCTCGCTCACGGCGGATCATGGCGGTCTGGAAGTGGGGATGGCTACCTGGGCGGTGCTGGCGGGATTGCTGGCGGGTAAGTTTGCCGGCATTTATTTCTTTACCTGGCTGGTGATAAAGATGGGGTTCGCCGGACTGCTGAAAGGCATGACCTGGGTGAACCTGACAGGTATCTGTCTTTTGGGAGGTATCGGTTTTACGGTTTCTTTGTTTATAGCCAACCTCTCTTTCGGGGATTCGCCGGTGTTGCTGACGCAGGCAAAGATGGGGGTCATACTGGGAACGGTGCTGGCGGGTGTGCTGGCGTATCTGGTCTTGCAGTTTGCCCTGCCTAAACAGCCTGCACAGGAATAAAATTACAGATAGGGCAGTACGGCGGTGAAACGGCTGCCCTTGTTCACCTCGGATTGCACATCGATGTGTCCGTTCATTTTTTCTACAATGACCTTGCTGATGGCGAGTCCCAGCCCTACACCCTGTACAAACTCATTCCGCTTGTAGAACCGCTCGAATATCATTTGTAATTCTTCTTTAGGGATTCCCGCACCGGTATCTTCTACGAAGATATGGATTTCCTTCTTCTCTTTGTCGCAGAAATAGCCCAGTTTGATGTGTCCTTGGGAGGTGAACTTCTTGGCGTTTCCCAAAAAGTTGGTGATGACTTGGGTGAGGCGCATACGGTCTATGTGTATGGTCACATCCTCGTCGGGAAATTCTTTGATGAATTCCACTGGAGGGAGAATAATTACCTGATGGGTCTGATAGACCGTTTCGGCGAAATGATGCGCGCTGCAATCCTCGCAATGAAAGGACATATTGCCGGATTCTATGCGGGATAGTTCCAGCACATCATTGACCAGCTTCAACAAGAGTCTGGTATTGTTGTCTATGATGGAGGCAAACTCTTTTTTCTCTTCTTCCGAGATGTTTTTCTCGGTAGTGAGCAGGTTGGAGAATCCCACGATGGCATTAAGCGGAGTACGGATTTCATGGCTCATGTTGGCCAGGAAGGATTGTTTCAGTTCCGCCTGTTCCGCCAGTTTGCGGGCGCGTATCAGTTCTTCTTCCTTGTCTTTGATCTCCTGAATGTTTACCAGAAGTCCGGTGATGATAGGATTTTGTTCATTATTCTGCAACACGCTGTATCTGAATTCCCACCATTGGTAACCGGTGTCGTTGAATTGGCAACGGTATTGGGCTGTTCTTCGTTGCCGGTATAGTATGTTGGATACGTTTTTTCTGAACCGGGCTTGTTCGTCGGGGTGTACATAATGGGCTATTTCCTCTATTCCCAACAGGTTTTGGGAACGGTTGGTCAGTTCGCAGAAAGCTTGGTCGAGCACGGCGGTCTTTCCGTCGAAACACCACGCGTAGGTATTCCCTCCTTCCAGTGCAAGCGTTAATGCTTCGTGTTCGAACCTGAGGTTGCGCAAGGCTTCTTTTTTGCGTCCTTTTTCCAGTGTATAGATATAAATAAGGTAGGCTATCCCCAAAAGGAGTGTGAAGACCAGGAGGCTTTCAAGAATCAGGATGGGGGTTGCGTATTTTTCCCTCCACGGCCTGTACATGATGGTATATTCCGGTGGAATGCTTTCAAGGGGGATCTGGTATCTCTTCATGGCCTGCCAGTTGACCAGGTACTGTTTGGCGATTTGTTTTACCGCCGGGACGGGTATCTTTCCTTGCAGTCTTTCTTTGATGCCGGCGGTCATGTCGCTTAGCTGTGTTTCGATGGGGGCGAAATAACCTCCCAGCATGTATTCCTTTATCCCGAATCCTTCGTTGATGGTTTCGAATCCGGGATTGTCGAACAGGCTGCCGATGCGCAGGGTGGTATAGTCCCGTTTGGTATACAGGAACAGGGAGTATTGGAAGACTCCGCTGGACAGCCACATCAGGTCGCGGGCAGCTACGGAATCACTGGACAGGCGGACTACGACGGTGGAGTCCAATTGGTTGTATTCGTTCAGCTTTTCGTACAGGGATTCATATTCGGTATCATCTTTGTCACTGATGGGGATATTCAGCTTGTCGGGCCGGGCCTCTTGTCTTTTCCATTGGTGGAGGGTGATTTCCGATCCTTTGCATTGTTCGCTCAGGTCTTTCCAGATAAGGCGGTCAAGCACGGTCCGCCCGTTCAGGATGTGGATGCGGACTTTGCCCATGATGCGTTCTATCATCCGGCAGGTGGTGAGGTAATCGGGTTTGTCTATGTAGCCCGTAATGTTGGGATATTGTGCCAGCAACTCTTGGTTGGGATAATTCACTCCGCTGAATACGACGGGAACCTGCCTGACATACGGGTTTCCGCAAGCCATGACAGAGTAGGTTGCCTGATCATCGAGCACGGCAATCAAATCTCCTCCCCATGAGCGGATGGAATCTGCAAACTCGGAAATCCGTCGCTCTTCTTCTACGGATTCGTATTTCTCGCAATCCAGATAAAAGGTGCGCAGCTGGAAGTCTATTTGCTGGTCTTTCAGTCCTTTGACAAACAGTTTGTTTACAATGCCTGCACCGCTGTACCCTTCCTGGTAGGAATGGATAAGGGCTATTTTATATTTTTGTGCATAAAGCGGACTCCCTATAAGAAGGGCTGTCATAAAAATGAAAAAGGCCTTATGCTTCATGTCAAACGTGATTATTAAGTGAACCGGGGGACAAAGATAGGAATGTTTCTTTAATTCCGGCTATGATTTACAGGAAATTATTGGAAGAGAGAGGGAAATAACCATCCCGGTTGGTGGAAAACAGCAATTCCGGCTTCTTGAAAAACATGCTTCTTGCTTTTCAAGGAACCGGAATTGCCTGTGATAAAAAGGAATGGGCCAACCCGTCAGCGGGGGTTATTTGTGTTGCTCCGGAGACGGGGTACTTTGAGAGGCCGGTCCGGCGGCAGCGTTTGTAGAGGCGCTTGAAGCGGAACTTTTAGCCGCGCCGGAAACCGGAGCCGCTGTCTGTGCCGTTGTGGCCTGTTCTTCCCAGTGGAACGGTTCGAACTGTGTATCCTTGTCTACCCATGACGGTTTGCGCGATGCGTAGATTATGAACGGAGCTGCGACTACCACGATGCAGCCGATAATCAAAACGGCAAACCATACGGTGTTGCTGCCTACCGCAATCTGGCTGGGCGGAATGAAGCTGAGCACGAATGCCAGTAGTGAACCACAGAAACCCAGACCGCCGATGAGCCACATCAGTCCGTTGCCTTTGCTGCCGATGCGGAACGGGCGCGGGGCCTTTTTCATATTGTAACGCAGATAAATGGCGCCGCTGAACATCAGCAGATACATGATAAGGTAAAGCAATACGGTGAGCTGTGACAGGATTTGGTAGAAACTCTGTACGGAAGGCATCACAACGAACAGCAGGCTGAGCAAGGTTACGGCAAGGCCTTGGATCAGCAGAATGTTTTTCTGTACGCCGTTGGCGTTGGTCTTCTGGAAGAAGGGAGGCAGATAACCTGCTTTGCCCACTGCGAAGATACCTTTGGACGGACCTGCCACCCAGGTCAACACGCCTGCCAGCACACCGAATGCCAAAGCCACGGCGATGATAGGCGACAACCACGAAGCATGGACATACTTGAAGTAATTATCAAAGCCTACCAGCAGACTCTGTGTCAGGTTGATGTCCTTTTCGGGAATGATGATCCCCAGTGCGAAGGTGCCGAGCACGAAGATGATCACGGTGATAGCCGCACCGATGAATACGGCTTTCGGATAGTTCTTGGCAGGATTTTCCATGTCTTTTACGTGGATACCGCCCATTTCCATACCGGCATAGAACAGGAAGATGCTGGAAGCCAGTACCAGGTTGTCGAAGTTGCTGAAGTCGGGGAAGAAGTTGCCGTCAAAGTTCATCTGGCTCTGTCCGCCGGAAGCAAGGTAAATCACCGCCAGCACCATCAGCAGGCCGGCAGGAATGATCGTACCTACCATACCGCCTACTTT
>ENA-OOWH01001690-OOWH01001690.1-human-gut-metagenome-genome-assembly--contig:-NODE-1690-length-12002-cov-3.590525_pt1 | contig 12002 bp, 7 predicted proteins | sample MGYA00241576_ERZ501321 | MGnify/ENA primary metagenome ERZ501321 (study PRJEB25962, sample SAMEA2042733) | human gut metagenome | biome: human gut; feature: human-associated habitat; material: faeces... | reverse complement strand
TAGGAAGTAATGCAGGAGTAATTACCGACATCGACGGTCGGTTTGCATTGAACGTGCCTGCGGATGCTAAGCAAATAAAGATTAGCTATATCGGTTATGTAGACCAGATTATTACTCTTCATGACCGTTCGGATTTTAAGGTTGTACTGAAAGAAGATAATAATGCATTGGATGAAGTGGTGGTTGTTGGTTACGGTACACAAAAGAAAGCTACTTTGACGGGTGCGGTAGAACAAGTAAGTAGTAAGGTTTTGGAAAGTCGTGCCATCACCAATGTTGGTGCAGCTTTACAAGGAGCTACTCCGGGTTTGGTTGTTACCCGTTCCAGCTCACGTCCGGGTAATGAAGGATTGAATTTCCAGATTCGTGGTGCGACATCTGTAAATGGTGGGAAAGTCTTGATTATAGTAGATGGAGTCCCTACACTGAATGATGCTTCTTTCCAGAATCTGAATCCGGATGATATAGAAAGTATCAGTGTGTTGAAAGATGGTTCTGCTTCTATTTACGGTGCTAAGGCTGCCAACGGTGTGATTCTGGTAACAACGAAAAAAGGTAAGGGAAAGGTGACAGTAGACTATAATTTCAATATGCGTTTCACGACTAACGGTATCATGGCTTTCTCTCCAAGTATGGAGGAATATGCTACTATGTGGATTGAAGCGAATAAAGAACAGAAAACAAAAGACTGGTGGAACTGGACTTCTGAAGAGAATATGTTGAAAATGCAACAGGGAATCTCCGGTATTTATCATACGAATGCTAAAGACTGGGGATATGATCTCTTCATCGGAGATGCCAATCGTTTGGAGGAGATGTTTGCACGTCGTTTTTCTTATCAGCATAATTTAAGTTTATCAGGTTCTAATGAGAAAACAGATTATCGTATATCTTTAGCATATGCAGATAATCAGGCAAACTTGGCGACAGCGTATGATGGCCAAAAACAGTTGAATCTGCGTTTAAATTATGGAATCAGACTTACTGACTGGTTTAAATTGGAAACATCGGCTAGTATGATTAAGACTGACACTGAGTCACCTTCTGCCGGTATTGATACATCTTTATATGGAAACGAACCTCCGTTTTTCCCTGCTAAAAATCCCTATGGGCAGTGGTATGCCAATTTTGGTAAAGTTGGAGACCGTCAACCTGTAGCTGCAACCTCTGATGGCGGGCGTGACGAACGCATGAACTTGACTACTCGTGTTGATGTGAAAGCCATTGTTGATATTTGGAAAGGAATCAGTTTTGAAGGTATGGCTTCATTCCAAAATGAAGAATATCGTCGTGACCGTTATGTGATTCCTGTACAGACATATGATTGGTTTGGAAATCCTGCCGATAAAGTTGTGAGCAATACAAATCAGTCATTGATTTATCCGACAGATGTATTGAATATTAAGGATATTCATAATCCTGCTTATTTGATGCAGGCCAATAATATGCAATATCAGTATTATTCTGCCTTACTGAAATACAAACGTACTTTTGCGAAAGTGCATAATGTTGAGGCGATGGCTGGTATCAATGCTGAAAAGTGGGTACAGAAAAAGATGGTAACAGCCCGTGAGAAGATGGAAGATACAGGTGTGTATGATTTGAATCTTGCTTCCGGTGCACAAGGAAATGGAGGAGGTAAGACCCACAACGGTTCTTACTCTTACATTATGAAGTTGAATTATAATTATGCTGAAAAGTATTTGATTGAATTGATCGGACGTCGTGACGGAAATTCTAAGTTCGCAAAGGGACATAAATTTAAAAACTTTGTTTCGGTATCCGGAGGTTGGGTCTTTACGGAAGAGAACTTTTTAAAAGCTATTACTCCTGTTGTTAATTTTGGAAAATTACGTCTCAGCTACGGTAACTCCGGAAATGATGCGGGATTGGGAGATTTTGACTATTTAGTTGCTGTAACACAAGGAAGTACTGTCTTTGGCTATTCTCCTGCAGCACAGGTAAGTACTGGTTTGGGGAATAATGGCATTATCAGTCTTGATCGTACGTGGGAACGGGTAGAGCAGAAAAATGTTGGTATTGACTTGCACTTTTTCAATAGTCGCCTGACTACTTCTTTCGACTACTTTATTAAGGATAATATCGGTATGCTGTCGGAAGTCACTTATCCCGGTGTACTGGGAGGTAAATCTCCGAAAACCAATAGTGGACATCTGAATGTAAAAGGTTGGGAATTTACTATCGGATGGCGTGATCAGATTAAAGACTTCTCTTATTATGCTAATTTCAATATCGGAGATACTAAAAGCAAATTGGAAGAACTGACCGGAGCAGACGGATATGGAGCAGGAGTGAATAAGACTGTCAATGGTTATCCTTTGAATGCATTCTTCCTTTATCGTACAGATGGATACTTTAAGGATCAAGCGGAAGTAGACCGTTATTATGCGTTGTATGCCGATCAGGTAGGAGCACTAAATAATGTAGGAAAGGGAACGGTTGCCGAACTTCGTCCCGGTGATACTAAACGTCTTGACTTGAACGGTGATTATAAGATTACTGATCTTGGTAATGCCGATAGCGACCTTCAGTATATTGGAGATGCCAATCCGCATTTTGTATATGGTCTTACAGTTGGCGCATCGTGGAAAGGTATTGATGTCAGCGCAATGTTTCAGGGAGTTGCCAAACAATATATTATGCGTAATGACTGGATGGCTTATCCTTTCCGTACAATCTATACAAACCAGAATCCGACTTTTCTCGGACAAACTTGGACGGAAGATCATAAAGATGCCAGATATCCGCGTCTGACAAATAATACAAACCGCTCTGCCTGGAATTACCAGAATAACGACTTCATGTTGCAGAATAGTCGTTATATCCGTCTGAAGACATTGGTGGTAGGATACACATTGCCACAGATATGGACACGTAAAGTGAAATTGGAGAAAGTCCGTCTTTATTTCTCAGGTAACGACCTTTGGGAGGCTACTAGTATTCGTGACGGTTTTGACCCGGAAATGGGTTCCGCTTCCAATACGAGCGGATATCCTTTTGCCCGTACTTGGTCATTCGGACTTAATGTTACTTTATAATCAACCTAAGATATAGACTATTGTATGAAAAAGATAACTTATATATTGGCTTGTGCTTGCATGATGGGATTAACTTCTTGTGCAGATACATTCCTTGATTTAGAACCGTTGGATTCAAGAACTGATGCGGTCTATTTTAAAAAACCGGAACATTTCCGTGAGTTTGCAAATGGATTTTACGGACAGCTGCTTGGCTGGCGCTCGGGTATAATGGAACACATGGACCTGCAGTCTGATTTAGTAAACCCAGCCGTAATGGAAACCAAGCTTATTTGGGATATGGTACATTGACCCTCGGTTATGATGATGCCCGTTGGGACCATTATAATAACATACGTACTTGTAACATATTGCTTCAACGTGGGGAAGCGTATAGTGGTAACCAGAGTGAAATTGATCCCTATCTTGGCGAAGCGTATTTCTTTCGTGCTTATAACTATTTTTACCTGTTGAAATATTTTGGAGGCGTGCCTATTATTACAGTTCCTCTCGATACGGATTCACCGGAATTGCAAAAACCGCGTAACAGCCGTTATGAGGTAGCGGACCTGATACTTAGTGACCTTCAAAATGCTATCAGCAGATTGCCAAAAGAGCAGAACATTGCTACCTCGGATAAAGGACATATAAGTGAGCAAGGGGCAAAAGCATTTAAGGCTCGTGTGTTGCTGTATGAAGCTACTTGGCGCAAATACAATAAAACATCTACCGATTATGAAGGCTCTGCAGGTCCGAAAAGTGATCAGGTAAATGAGTTTTTGGAGGAGTCAATATCTCTTTCTAAAGATGTATTGGATGATGAGGTTTTTAGAATTTGGAACCATAACAACGAACTTGATAATTTGAGCAGTCGTTATCTTTTCTGTTTGGAAGATGGAAGTCAGACAGGAGGTTATGGAAAAGATAGCAATAAAGAGTTTATTATTTACTCTGTTTTTGACCGTGTTCTGAATGCAGGTGCATTTTCCTTGAATAATGAAATGAATTATATTTATCCTACCCGTAAGTTTATTGATATGTTTGTGTGCACCAACGGAATGCCGACAACTAATAATGAACAGTTTAAAGGATATCAGAATGTTACAGATGAGTATCAGAATCGTGATTATCGCCTGATGGCATATGTAGGAGGTCCGGCCGAATCTATTGGTAGCACTTCAGGGTATGGTGACCAGAAGTTCCGTAACCCTATTGTGGGTGATAAAAAAGAATCAGCCAATTATCCGGTACTGCGCTTGGCGGAAGTCTGTTTGAATTATGCGGAAGCTATAATGGAACGTTATGGTGAAATAACGGATGCCCAACTAGGGATATCAATCAATAAGTTGCGTGATCGTGCCGGAGTGGCTCATCTTACCAATGCATTGGTAGAGAAGATTAAAAAACAACTTAATTCAGAAAAGGAGCTTTCAGAGATTATGTTGGACGAGATTCGTCGTGAACGTACTGTAGAGCTTTATATGGAAGGTTTCCGGTATGATGATTTGAAACGTTGGGGAATCTTGGAAGAAACGTTGAACCAGTCCCGTTTGGGAAGAGTAGTCGGAGAAGCAGGATATAGCACTCCGTTTAAAGATGCATCTGGAAATCCAACTTCGAAGTACGATGCTAAATCGTATGTTTATGGTGAGGAAACAGTAATAACAGGAGATGGAAAAGAACATGCTTGTGTTGTGATTTCTCCTAAGGCTAATAGTACTGTACGTAAAGCACATTACCTTTGGCCGATACCTCAACACCAGATTAATCTGAATCCGAATTTAAAACAGAATCCGGGATATTAATTAGCCGAGATCTAATAATCTATTAATTAAAAATAGGATATATGAAACATTTATTGAGAAATATGATTGGAATATTTGCGGTAACATTGTTTGTGTTGCTGTTCTATGCTTGCGAACAAGATCCGCAGATAACAAAATATGAATATCCGATGCCGGAAGTATCCGGAATGTCACCGAATATCGGATATGTTTCTTCACAAGTAGTTATTACCGGAACAAATTTCGGTGATCGTACGGAACCTGTGAAAGTTTTTTTCGGAAGTGTACTAGCGACGAAAGTATTGATGTGTAAAAATAATCGCATTGTAGTGGAAGTGCCGGACGGAGCTGCAAGCGGTGACGTAACAATGCAAATCTGGACGAATGATGTGGGTGTAATAGGTCAATACAAAGTGTTGCCTACACCATACGTGCACTCTGTTGTCTCTGATAATCCTTTGGGAACAGGAGTAGCGGAAGAGGATGATGTAGTAACGATTACCGGTGAAAATTTCGGAACGGATGTTAATGACATTGAAGTTAGTTTTAACGGGACATCAGCTAAGGAAATACGATTGGTGGATGAGTCTACCATCGAAGCTGTCACCCCCAGAAATTGGGTTTCCGGTAATGTGGTTATTACAATTCGCGGATATGCTATGACAGGAAATGCATTGTTTAATCCTAATGCAAAAGGTGACGTGACTTCTGTTTATCTGAAAAACTATAAACAGCCGTTTGCTAAAGCGAGTGAAGAAAGTTGGAAGAATGGTGAATGGTGGACACCTGCCGATTGGATACAGAATGCGGTGTCTTTTAACGCAGATGGTAGTACGACTGTTTCCGGAATGCAATATAAGGCGGCGGAAGGATATACGCTGGCCTTCCAACACGGCTGGAATAAGAAGCAATATGCTAACGGTAAGATGTACCAACAAGTTAAATTACGTCCGGGGACGTACAGATTGGAAGTGACGTATGCCTATACGAAAGTACTCGACGGAAATTTTGTGGCAGCATTTATTGTAAAAGGAACGGAAGAAAATGATATCCCGGATACTGATCAGGTTGCAACTTTGGATGGCACGAAAGGTGTGTATGCTTCATATAAGACTTCAACAGTTGATGGTGCTTCAGGGCAACTCGTGACTGCTTCGTTCAATTTGGAGGGAGAGACTGATGTGTTGATCGGCTTCCTTACTACAATGAATAGTGGTGCTAATTCTTATTTCAAAATAACAGAAGTGAAGTTGGTTCTTGAGTAAAAATATAAAAAGCAACAAGTATGAAGAAGATATATAATTATATACTGCCGGTTTTGTTTACGGTATTTGCTGCATCGTGCGACGGGGATGATGAAGAAGTCATCCGTATGCAGAATCAGGATCCTGTCGTGACGGTGACATCCGTTTCGGATGCAGTTGGTTACGTGGGAAATGAATTTACTATTTACGGGACAAATTTTGGTATAATCGCAAATGATGTGGAGGTATTTGTCGGCAATACGAAATTGCAACTCATCTCTTGTGAAGATGAAGAACTGACCGTAAGAGTTCCGGAGGGTACCACTGCCGGGCGTATCTCCGTAGTAGTTTACGGGCAACGTGTAGATACGCAATTGATGTACGACGTACTCGGGGTTCCGGGTATTAGGACGGTGATTCCTTCGTATGGTTTTGTCGGCGATGAGATTAAATTTAATGGTCACGATTTAGGAGTTCCTTCAGCTCATTATAAAGTACTGTTTAGTGGAAAAGAGGAAAGTGCTACATTTATGGCGGAACCGGAAATGGAAAGTTTCTCTGTGAAAGTGCCGGAAGGTGCGCAAAGTGGGGAGATTAAACTTAATATTACAGACAAGCCGGTCAATGTGCCCGTCGCATTTACTGTTCTTAAGCATGCCGCATTGGATGCTGTAAAAGGAGAGGCGGCAGGATATGTCACCGGAATGGCTTCCGTCAGCGGAACAAATCTCAATCAGGCGGTGCTGGATGAAACGGTAGTGTTGCAACCAGTGAAAGCATTCTTCACTCCTAAAGCCGGAGGAGATGCTGTGGAAGCCGAAGTGAAAACACAAGAAGATGAACTGTTGGATATACAGATACCTGCCACACTTGCGCCGGGAGATTATACGATTTCTGTAACTACTCCTTTCGAGAAGATAGAAAAGACTTTAGACTTTGAGATTCTTCCGAATCCGGTGCTGACAAGTATTGAGCCATTGAAAGGATACGTAGGTGCAGTGGTGACCGTTGTTGCCGAAAACCTTGGAACGATTGCCAAAGAAGATATTCAGATGATGTTCGGTGAAACTCCGGCTACTGATATAACAATAGTGGATGAAAGCACCTTTACGGTTAAGGTTCCTTCATTGACAACGTTTGGTGAGATTCCTTTGTCAATGACTATTCATGGAGTTGAAATGAATATGGGAGACTATGCGGCGTTTGAAATATTGGCGTCGCCCGTAATCACTTCCGTTGAGACTGATAATAAGTTCAGTTCAAAAGCTGTTCAAGTAGGTAATACTGTTACTATCAAAGGAACAGGCTTCCGGAATAGTACAATCTCCAGTGCCACGTTCGGAGGACAAGATTTGAACTATACAGTAGTAAGTGATACGGAAATTACTGCTAGCGTCTCTGAGCAATGTGCTGAAGGAGAAGATGTGATAACATTCAAGTTTGATGATGTGGTGGTGGATGTGGTAAGCAGCGATAAGCTGAATATGTTGAAAGCGGGAAGTGATATTTCGGATTATATATTAACCAATGTGAAACAACCATTCGAATCTAAAGAAGGAAAGGCGAGTGGACATTGCACACCCGTAGGTTGGCAATTTAACTATGGTTCTGGCAATGATGGTTTTTGTCATGATGAATCTAAAATTGAAGAGCCTGGTGAAGGGTTGTATATGAATGATCAAGGGGGATTATTGGTAATCCAAAGCGGATGGGATCGTTTGTCCAAAAAAATGAATGGAAAGATGTTCCAGACCTTTAATATACCTCAGGGCGTCTATGATGTAGTGATTGATGTGGCAGAACTTGCCACAAGCGGAAACGGTCGAAAGAAAGCCGGTTTATTTATCTCTAAGGGAGGGGAAGAGCAAACTCCTAATATGGATTCAAGTGGAAATTGGACAGAAAATACAAACCTACTTAAATCGGTTGATTTTTATATGCCAGGAGAAACTTATAGCGAAAATTACAAAGACCAACGTTTCGTTATTGAAAATCTTACTATAAATTATGAGGGTGAAACGACCCTAGGATTTGTTGTTCATTTTGATAGTAATAGAGCACTAAAAATATCGTCTATCAAAGTTCTGTTGAAATAATCAATTACCCAAGTAATGCAGTCTTATAACGATTGCATTACTTGCACCGAATCTTTAAAATGAAAATTATTATGAGAAAAATATATTGTATAGCAGCCGCATTCGTCCTCTTCTCCTTCGCAGGATGCGGTGATGGCGTTGATTTGCCGAGTTTAGGTGTAGAAACCGATTTGAATAAAATTATTTTGCCGGACAATAATATCAATCTTGTTCAAGTTGAACTGAAAGACAACTCAGTACCTATGGAAAAGGTTGGTATACATTCTGAAGAAGATTTTGCCCGTATTCGTGAGAAAAAAGATGTGGAAGAGCCGTGGTTCACGGGTTATCAGATGTTGAAAGAGAGTTCTTTCTCTCAGAAAAATACGGATACATATCCGGTTGAGTATATTGTGCGTGGAGCGGCAGTGACTATAAATGGGGCAACGGTAGGGGAAAACTATATCAATGCAGCACGTGGAGCGTCAATAGCTTACCAGCAGGCATTGCGTTGGAAGATAGAAAATGATGATGAATATGCCGCTAAGGCTGTTGAAAACTTGAATAAATGGGTACAGACCTGTGTTGGAGTTACTGGCAACTCTAATGTTTCTTTGGCTGCAGGGCTTTATGGTTATGAGTTCGCCATTGCCGGTCAATTATTGCGGGAATATAAAGGTTGGGATCCCGAAGATTTTCTGGCTTTTCAACAGTGGTTATTAAAAGTATTCTATCCGGCCAATAAGGATTTCCTGGTGCGTCATCATGATACTAACCACTTGCATTATTGGGCAAACTGGGGATTGTGCAACATTGCTTCTACAATCGCTATTGGCATTGTCACCGATAGGCGTGATATTTATAATGAAGGTATTGAACATTTCCAGTCGGGAGTGACAAACGGACGTTTGCGTCGTGCTATCTATTACGACTATTCACCCGAATACAATTTTGCACAATGGCAGGAAAGTGGACGTGATCAGGGCCATACGTTAATGTGTGTCGGTTTGGTTGGTGTTATTTGCCAGTTAGCATGGAGTCAGGGAGATGATTTCTTTGCGTATGATGATAATCTTTTCTTGCGGGGATGTGAGTATGCTGCATGTTGCAACTATACAGAGGAGACCGTGCCTTTCACTACTTATATATGGCAAAAACACAATCAGTGGAATGGTATTTCTCCGGAAGAACAGACAGTTGTAGGAGGTGGAAAGTGGATGAAACGTGCTATTTGGGCATTGCCGTATTATCATTATAAGAGTATCAAAAATATGTCGGATGAAAAACTGAAATATACTAAAATCGCTACGGAATATGTGGGTGTAGAAGGTGGCGGTGGATATTATGATCCCAATTCCGGCGGTTACGATGTATTAGGATTCGGTACATTGATGTTTGCAAGATAAAAGCAGAATGTGTTTAATGAATTTATTTAATATGAAGATATCATTAAAGTTAATAGTTGTATTTTTATTGTTGTTAGGGTGGAATAGTATTTTACGGGCGGAAATACTCGTATACCCTGTCCCGCAAGGTATTTACTATGCCCGTCACAACGACGACTACACAGTAAAAGTACGGCAAGCAGGTGAAAAAGATTGGGTAGATCTTTTCGAATATAACGTAAAGGTGGATATGGATACAAAATCGGATGCAACTATGGTGCAGTTTGATTTTTCCGGTAAAGTGGAAGTATTAATACGGAAGAACAATGGAGAGATCCGTTCGGCAATAGTACGTCCACTATCTAAAGGCATTCAGCCGAAGATAGACGGAAACTTTCTGCTGTTCACATTGGATAAGCCACAAAAACTATCTGTAGAATTTAACGGTGACCGTTTGAATAATCTGCACGTATTTGCCAATCCGATAATTAAGGATATACCTGATAAGAATGATCCGAACGTGATGTATTTTGAGTCCGGTATCCATGAACCTACCGATGCGGCAGGCAAGTGCTTCCGTATTCCTTCCAACACTACGGTCTATTTGGAAGGTGGGGCAGTGCTGAAAGGCTGTCTTAATTGTGACAGCGTAGAAAATGTGAAGATTCTGGGATATGGTATGTTGCTCGAACCGCAACAGGGCATATCGGTGGCATATTCCAAAAATGTATTGATTGATGGAATTACTGTTGTCAATTCACGTCACTATACCGTTTCCGGCGGACAAAGTCAAGGAATAACCATCAAAAACCTGAAATCATTCAGCTATCAAGGGTGGAGTGACGGACTGGATTTCATGTCTTGCTCCGATATTGTCATTGATGATGTGTTTCTGCGTAATTCCGATGATTGTCTTGCTTTCTATACTCACCGTTGGAATTATTATGGAGATTGCCGGAAAGTACGTGTTCAGAATTCTACTCTTTGGGCTGATATTGCGCACCCCATTAATATCGGTACGCATGGCAATACAAAGACGGAAGATGAAGTGCTCGAAGATATGTTATTCAAAAATATCGATATCTTGGAGCATGATGAAGACGACCGCAATTATCAAGGATGTATGACCATCAACGTTGGAGACCATAACTTGGCACGCAACATAACGTTCGAGGATATTCGGGTCGAAAATATTCAGGAAGGGCAATTGTTCCATCTTCGTGTGATGTATAACCAAAAGTATAATACCGGTCCGGGAAGAGGCGTGAAGGATATTGTGTTCCGTAATATCTCTTGTACAGGCAAGTATATCAATCCTTCCTTGATAGAAGGTTATGATAAGAACCGCAAAGTAGAGAATATTCTGTTCGAGAATATCGTATTGAACGGTAAACGGGTGACTACATTGGAAGAGTTGAACGTGGATAAGAAAGATTTTGTAGGAAAAGTGAGAATAAAGTAACTTTTCAACTAAAAGTTTTATTCAATTTTGCTGTCATACCCTCATAGTCTCTTGAATCCCTTTATTCATCGGTGCTTGAGCTATGAGGGTAAGTATGATGGTAGCATGAGGGTAACTTTTGCTCTCATACCCCGTTGGATATTATGTCGGCCTGTAGTATTGTAATGATGGCTCCTTATATTCTTCTTGCAAGCTGTCTTGTTTCTCAAGAGCTTACAGGTGTGAATAGACAGGCTCACAGCAGTGGGCTTTTGGGCTTACATTTGTGGATAGAAGAGCTCACTGCTGTAAGCTTCTCTGTTTGATTAAAGGTTAATAGATGAAGTATGGCAGTAAACAGTGTGGACAATACCGACAAGCAGATTGGCTCTGTCAATCTGAATCCTTTAGGGCAGGGCGGTGACTTTATCGCTTTTCCGGTGGTAGGAGATGTGGGGTATTCCGGTCAAAATGCACTCGGTGCTTTGCTGTCCGAAGGATGGTGGAGCGGAGGAGCAACCTTTACAGGAGATATTTCAGTATTCTCCCGTACGGCTACGTACCTGGTGGACGTACCTCAATTTTTGAGAAGATACCTTCGTTCTATGCGTGATGTACAGCGGGAAGATGGTCGCTTTCCGGACATTGCTCCTTTGGGTGGAGGATTCGGTGGTTTGCTGTGGGGAAGTGCCGGAATCACAGTTCCTTGGGAGTGTTACCTGCAATACGGAGACAAAGTTCTCTTGGCTGAACACTATGACGCCATGAAACGATATATTTCCTATATCCTCGACAAGACCATCGACCCGAAAACAAATATTCTTTTGTAACAACTTGCTTTGGTTTTGAGAGGGGGCAAGACTAAACAGATATTAATAAAATGATAAATTAAAGGCTTCATGAGATCAAGGCTGTTTTAGCTTTGATTTTCACGAAGCCTTTATTATTGTGAATACTGTAATGATTATAATATTATCTGTCGTTCTTTCTCATCATCCACCACAGCCATCATTCCTTCTACCTGTGCAAGAGCCA
>ENA-OOWH01001681-OOWH01001681.1-human-gut-metagenome-genome-assembly--contig:-NODE-1681-length-12039-cov-2.449099_pt1 | contig 12039 bp, 8 predicted proteins | sample MGYA00241576_ERZ501321 | MGnify/ENA primary metagenome ERZ501321 (study PRJEB25962, sample SAMEA2042733) | human gut metagenome | biome: human gut; feature: human-associated habitat; material: faeces... | reverse complement strand
CCATATCCGATAACGGCTTTGGAGCAATCTCTTGCAATATTTCTTTTAGTCTTGTCGTCATCTTATCTTATTCCTTTGCCTAAACTCAAGCAAAAATAAAGCTAATCCATTGTTTTATCATCCTTATTTGTGCGAGAGCTTGTTTTCACCCTCGCACAAATATAAAAAACACTTACAAGGCTTGCAGAACTTGCGATATCTGATCGCTTACCAACGGCTGAGCTGCCACAATCGTCCGTTCGCGAGCTTCTTTCAATTTGCGTTCTTTCTCTTCTTTTTTCTTGATTTTCCGGCGTTCGTTGGCTTCCTTTTTGCGTTCGGAGGCCTTTTCTACTTCTTTGGCCAAGAAATTGACAATGTCCTCATCAAATTCATTATTGGCAACACTGGTATAGAAATCCGCCAAAAAATTGAGCTTTTGCATATCGTCCAATAAATCGAGCGAATAGCGGATAATCCTTTTACCGCCCAAACGAAGCGTAAAGAGTGATTTCTTATCCGTATCAATAATCAGCTTGTTCATCCGGTTTTGCAAATTCCAATTGTTCTCCTTGAAATTTTTCATATTCTCGGTCAAAAGCTTCAAAATACGCTCTTTGGCCGTTTCCAAAGTCAATTTGCCTTCATCTTTTGCGTTTTCAATCTTGGAGGCGTTGTATTTTTCTAAAAAGTTTTTCATTTCATTTTCCTTTCAAAATTAGGTTATTAGTAAAAAAAGAGCATAATAATTCTGTATGGCACTCAGGCGTTCCTTTGAGCCATTTAGGTTAAAAACGTTTGCTTTTACTTGAAAATCAGTTAATTATGGCAGTCCATTACATAAACCACATCATCGGGTTCAAACGGACAGCGAACATCCGTCACATAATAAAATTGCCCGGCAGAAAAAATATAGGCATATACCCCTTGCGGGCTGGAAATAACATCTTTGTAGTGTTTTATTTCTTTGAATTCAAAGCTATCAAAGTGAACAGATGTCTTTTCATATATTTTGAAATCTCTACCATAAGCAAAACCATGTTGCCGCAAAATACCATCCTGCTCGTCTAAGTTTCCATAATCTTTCTCGCAAAGCCCTTCAGCCTTACAAAATGCCGCAAAGTTGTCATATTCGGACAATTTCCAGTTCCCGAATTGATGAACACGTTCTCCGGATACCGCCATAAACCCGAGCATTTTGTTTTTGAGCTCTTCCGGTGTAAAGTCTGCAGCCTTTGCTACAAGTTGATAATGCATGAGTTTTCTCCTAGTATGCAAAACGAGCGGCCTTGACAATATTTTCCAAGCGTTTGGCTTCCTTTTTGAAGCGGTAACCTCTTACGATTGAGGCTATGATATAAGCTAATACGGTCATTTTTATTTCCTTTCTGTTTAATTGTTAAAACATGGCATCGCTGCCTGACAAGGACAGTATGGCTGAAACGGGAAACGAAAGTCAACGAATTGTTTTTCAATGATTTTTGCAAGAAACGGTTTTAAATGTATTTAAATAGATGTCTGTAGATTTAAGAAGGTAAAAAGTTTTGGAAGATTTTTCATAAAACCGAATATTTTGCACTATTTGACAACAGAATCGCAAAATCCGAAGAATTTCTTAAGTGAAATTAAACTTGTTTGCGGTTAAGCTTATCGCAACAAAGTAGGATTTTATGAGAAACGCTATGGCACATTTTAACTTCAATCAAGGGCTTTTCCAATCTAAAGGTGAAATGGCAAAATACATTTCAGACGAAGGAAAAGAGTATATTCCCTATGATTATAATTTTGCGAACGATATTGTGCCAGCAATCAACAACCTGCTTCCGGATGTAGAGAAAGCCCCTCTCTCGCGCGAACTGAAGAACGTTAAGGTCTTTTTGCAAGGCAGCCTTATCGGACTTTGTTTCAAAAACTTTGATTTCGGCGATGTGCAAGCTGCCGGAGCATTGTTTGGGGCAACAAGTTCACCTTATATCAGTGTGCTATACTTCATTAACTGCCGGTTTGGGGTTAATGACGGTATTGACATTCCGTCGGCCGGTGTCGGTTTTTATGACTGTGTGTTTGAAGAGGATTACAATGTCCGCATCCGTGATGATAAACCGGACGCGCCTATTGAATTTAACAACTGTGTCTTTAATGGCAGATTGAATTTTGACAGTATACACGCGCGTATTCCGGTGGAGATTGATCGTTGCCTGTTCAACGAGAACAGCTGCTTGAATATGAAGAATTTTAACGATACAGCGGAGTTTGGCTTATATCATCTTGAAATCAGAAATACGATTTTTAAGGGCACTGTGAATTTTGACGGCAGCGTTATTCCGACTAAGAGTATCTTGGAATATCTGACATTTTTCCGCGAAATCAGCTTTAAGGATACGAAAATCGAAAAAGACGTCAAAATTCAAAATTTAAGCTTTGCGCCGTTTATTACCAAACCGGCAAAAGACGGCTTTAAGAGCTTTCTTAATGCACTGAATGTCAACGGATACGGTAAAGAAGCCAAGTTTTATGAGCAGAATGTCGGTGCGGAAGCGGTGGAGCAGAAAATTGACAAGGATAAATTGGAAATTGCCATCAAATCCAATTGGGTGAGCATTAAACAAGCCGCTGCAATCCTAGGCATTTCCTACACAACACTGCTCGCTATGCGTAAAGAAGACAAAGCCGGCGGAATCCAACGAATTCCCTATCGCGGCGAAGGCAAAAGCAGCTGTTACTATGTCCCTCTCCTCGAAGCCTACAAAAGCCGCGATATGGCCTTGGTTAATAGATTGGCTAAGGAGATGGCGGGGAAATGAAAACTAGATGAATAAACTCAATCAAAACTTGTTTTTTGCGTCAAATCAAATAAAGTACAGATAATTTAATTAGATTTTAGGTGATAAAATGACATACGAAGTTAAAATAGAAAAAGGTAAAATTTATTCATTTATTAGAGATAAATGGTTGGAATTAACCCCCGAAGAGCAAGTTCGTCAAAGTTTTGTCTGTCATCTCATGAATCATTACGGATACAAATTAGAGCAAATGAGTGAAGAATTAACTGTTTCGAATGCTTCACGAGGGCAAGGGAAAGCACGAGCTGATATTGTCATTTGGAAATCAAAAGAAGATAAGCTTGCCAGTAGAAATGCTTTTATTATTGTCGAGTGTAAAGCAGAAAATGTTCGAATTAGAAAAGAAGATTACTACCAGGGATGTAACTATGCCAGATGGGCTGGAGCAAAATTCTTCGTAACAAGTAATCAGAAAGAAACGAGCTTTTTCAAAGTTAATCAAGAAACGATACCGACCGATTTAGATGAAATTATTGATATTCCTTTTGCGAAAGATATCAATGATGAAAAGAAAATCGCAGATACATTAAATCAATTAAAGAAATTTGAACGAGATGAATTTGCAAAACTATTGCAAAAATGCCACAATATTATTCGTAATAACGACAAACTCTCTCCTGAAGCGGCATTTGATGAAATTAGTAAGATATTGTTTATAAAAATTCGTTATGAACGACAAAATAATTTAGGCTTAAAATTTTCAAAAGAAGAATTTGAAAAAGAAGAAAAATTTTATGAGACAAATATTAAGCCTGGAATAACGAATGAAGCAGATAAAGTCTCTTATATGCAGTACTTATTTCGTTTAACAAAACAGCAATTCAAGGCTGATAAGTTGTTTGAGCCCAATGAAACAATAAAAATCAGAGAATATAGTTTTAAACAAATTGTTAAAGAATTAGAAAAATATAATTTATCCAACACAAGCGACGATGTTAAAGGTATTGCTTTTGAAAAGTTCTTAGGAACAACCTTTAGAGGCGAATTAGGACAATTTTTTACACCGAGAACTTTGGTGGATTATATCGTAGGTCTATTAGACCCAGAGGAAGGAGAGGTTATCTGTGATCCTTGCTGTGGTTCGGGAGGATTTTTAATTAAAGCTTTTGAGTATGTACGTGAAAAGATAGAAAATGATATTAAACAACAAAAAGAAAAAGTAAAAGAGCAATTTGCAGATAATCAGAGTGCTTATAATACTCTAGCCACGCAACTTAATGAAGAGTTGTCTATTACAAATTCTGAAGGAAGAATGTATAATCTATCTCATAATTGTATTTACGGAACAGACGCCAATCCTCGTATGGCAAGGGTTTCAAAAATGAATATGATTATGCATGGAGATGGTCATGGTGGGGTTCATCATCATGATGGCTTATTAAATGTTAATGGAATTTTTGAAGAAAGATTTGATGTTATTATTACAAATCCTCCTTTTGGTTCTCAAGTGAGAGATGATGTAAAAATAACAACTGAGGATTTGCAAGACCAAGAAGCAATTAAGAAATATATTGAAAAGTACGGCAATAGTTATTCAGATTTCTTGCTGACAGAAGATGATATTGGTAAGGCTATCAATAAGCGTTTTGAAATTGGCTCAAAATTAACAGAAGTTCTTTTTATAGAAAGATGCTTAAATCTTTTGAAGAAAGGAGGAAGACTAGGAATAGTTCTGCCTGATGGCGTTTTAAATGGTGCAAATTTACAAAAATGTAGAGATTTTGTGGAAGGCAAAGCTAAAATCCTAATGATAACATCAATTCCGCAAGATGTTTTTGTTGCGGCAGGTGCAACTGTTAAACCTTCTTTATTATTCTTAAAAAAATTTACTGAAGAAGAAGAATTGCAATATAATCAAATAAAGAACGATGCAACACTGGCAGTAAATACAAAATATACCTCTCAAGAAGAAGATGCCCTGTTGTTGCCAACAAAAGAGAAAAAAGCAAAACTCAAAGAAATAGCAGAGCAAAAAGCTAATGAAATAAAGTCCTTAATTAAAGACCGTTTTAATTATGAGATTCCTATTGCTAATGTTCAAAAAGCTGGAATTGATACGTTAGGTAATGAATGTGAAAATCAATTAATTGAAGTATTGCAAGAGTTCAAAAACTACCAATCTAATCATAAGCTTTGGGAAACTCCAAATAAAAAGATTTATAAATATTCTTTTGATGCAACAAAAATTAAGCGTAAGGAAGTTGCATAATGGAGAATTTTCTTAATGTAATAAATTTTATCCAGTTGAATACATGGGATATAAATAGAATTCTTCAAAATGATGAATTAGAAGAAATGGTTCCTTTATCCTCATTTTTAAAGCATTATCAAAAGGTTGTTTCTAAGGAAGAAGCTATAGACAAACACTTGTATATAGTTTCCAAAATTAGTTTTGGAGGAACTTTATATTTAAATGACTTTGATAAAATATATACTGTAAAAGGTTCGTTATATGAAATTCCTAAAAATGCAATTACCTATTCTAAAATAAATGTGCGACATGGCTGTTGTTATTGGAATACTACCTCAAATAGTGTCTTGGCTAGTTCAGAATATCCTACATTTCTTGTTGATGAAAATAAAGTTTTGCCAGAATATTTGATTATGGTATTGAGACATCCCCGAACTTTAAAGCAATTTAATTCAAAACTCAGAGGATTTACTAAAGCTAGAGTAAGCGTTACAGAGTTTTTATTAACAAAAATTCCACTTCCTTCTATAGAAAAACAAAAGGAGCTGGTGGCTCAGTATAATGCTTCGCTTAATTTGGCTAAAGATAAAGAAAATCAAGCGGACACAATGGAGCAATCCATAGATGATTATTTAATGGCTAAATTAGGGATTAAAGATAATTTGATATCAACTAATAAAAACTTATTTCAAACAGTTGAATATAAAAATTTGAGTAAATGGGTTTTAGATGCAAGTTATAGTATTAGTTCCAAATACAAGATCTTTTCCTTTGACGAGGTTTGTTCTAAAATTACAGATGGAACCCATCAAACACCAGAATATGTTTCTCAAGGAATTACTTTTTTATCAGCCAAAGATGTTACTTCGCAAGAACTATCCTTGAAAAATGTAAAATATATCCCTGAATATTTGCATAATCAGTTAAAAACAAGATGCTTACCACAAAAAGATGATATTTTATTAGCTAAAAATGGAACAACAGGAGTGGCAGCTTTATTTACGCTTGATTATGAAGTTTCAATTTATGTAAGTCTAGCTTTATTGAGGTGTAATTTGCAATTAATATTACCTAAATTTCTGCTATATTATATTAATTCTAAATTTGCAAAGGAACAGTTTGACAAAGGTTTAATAGGTGTTGGCGTCCCCAATCTTCATTTAAGTGTTATAAAAAATACTTTAATACCGCTTCCTCCGTTGGATATTCAAAATCAAATTGTTGAGGAAATTACTTTGAAGAAAGAGCAAATTAAAAATCTTCGAGATGAAAGTGAAAAATTGCGTTCACAAGCTCTTTCTGATTTTGAAAAGGAGGTCTTTAACTAATGCAATTAGTATCTCTTTGGGTGAAAGATTTTAAAAATTTAAAAGATTTTACCATTAATTTTGAAAATCAAGAAAACTTGAGTATTATTATAGGTAATAATGGTAGTGGTAAAAGTAATGTTTTAGAGGCTTTGAGCTCGATATTTTCTGAATTATATATTCGTAGTGGACGAAGAAACAAATCTAATTATATATTTAAATATCAAATTGATGACAAGACTATAGAGTTAACTCAAGATGAAATTATTGTAAACGGAATAAAACAATCAAAAAAATATTTGGCTAATAATAATTTACTACCGTCAAGAATAGTTGCCCTATATAGTGGTGAAGAAACGCGCTTATATAAGAATTATTATGAAAGTTTTACAAAAAAATATTTAAGAGATTTTTCTCAAATGTTATCTCCTTCTAATAATATGATTTATATAGATGGATCATATTGGAGTATAGCATTATTAGCCTTAATTCTTTCTGCTGAAAGTGGTAATGATGACCATAAAAGATTTTTAGAAAATAATTTGGGAATTAAGAAAATAAAAAACATCCATATTGATTTTAAAACCTCCTATTTTTCAAAAATCAAAGAAGATTCTCCTTTAGATATTCTTTTGAGAATAATAAACTTTGATAAAAAAAGTTCAATCGATTATCCTAATAATTCTTTGTTTTTAGGATTAAACCCTGAATACACTAGTATGACAATTGAAGAAATATTTAATATTTTACTTCATGCAACATTACTGCAAAGGGCAAAAATATTTGAAAAGATTATATTTACGATCAACGAGGAACGTATCGGCTTAAATGATTTAAGTGAAGGTGAAAAGAAAAAGTTGTTACTCAAAGCTACAATGGATTTAGTAGCAAATGAAAAGTCTTTGATATTACTTGATGAACCAGATGCACATATCCATGTGGAAGGTAAACAAGAAATTTATAGTATTTTTAAGGAATATGCTTCTACATATAATCGTAGCTTTGTCATTACAACACATTCACCAACACTAACAAATTGTGCCGATGATAAAAATATAGTAATGTTAACAAAAAATAGTGAAGGCAATTGCGAAATTGTAGAGACAGATAGAAAAGAATGCATAAAGAAACTAACTAATGGATTATGGACGGCAGAAGAAGAGCACATATTCTTTGCCTCTAATAAGCCATTAATTCTTGTTGAAGGTAAAGGTGATGTTGCTTATATCAAAGCTGCTATAAAAATACTAAATTATCCTTTAGATATTAATATATTGCCTATTGGTGGGGCTCCAAATGCTAAATGTTTTATAAAAGAAATCAAAGAAGAAATTAAAGATAGAAAAGTCCTAATGATTTTTGACAGGGATGATGCGGGAAAAGATGGACTGAAAGACTGCTTAAATCATGGAACAAGCGGAAAGAATGATTTAAATACATATAAAATAGATAACATATATTATTTAATGCTGCCAAAATTAACAGTTCATACTGCAACAGAATTTCTAATAGAAGATTATTTACCTATAGAATTAAAAAAAACGCTTGCTCACAATATAGCAGATCAAGGCCAAGGTTTTTTTAATAAATATGTTAAAGACTTAAAAGAAAAATTAAAGGAAGAATTAGCTAAAACAGATTACATTAATGAAGAGAATTATGAAGGTTTTAGAGTTCTTTTAGATAAAATAAAAGAAATCATTGATGGAAACAATATACAAAATTTAGTTGAAATTAATTAAACAAAAAGAGCGGCACCTAATATGTCGCTCTTTCTAGTTATGGATTATCATAACATTTGCCTTTCAAGCAATCTACCAATAATATGGATATCGGTATTGATTGCGAATGTTTTGTTTTGCTTGATAAATCAAGCATTCTGTTATAATGCAATTTGCCGTAATTAAGCATACATCATTAAAACTTCTAGCTTGAGTATAATCGTAGCAAGTTTTTGCCCTTGATACCCAAGACAAAGCCGTCAACATTTCTAACACATTTATCACCTTCCTATTCAGAATCCAGATTTGACGCGGAAACACAATATATTGTCAACACATCAGATTCTTACACAGTATATTGTATCCCTATCTAAAAGTCAAATCATGAAGGGAAAAAGTTACGTCGCTTTTTTTAGTTGTTTATGGCAAATTTAATATATCTATGAAGTGTTGGCCAAGTACACCCCATAAGTCTGGCAATTTCTGCTTTTGAAACTTTTTTATCTAAAAGCTCTTTGATTTTATTGTGTTTCTTTTGCAATTTTTTATATGTTGTTCCGTATGGTCTTCCTAAGTGTTTTCCTTCATCTTTTAACCGTTGCAAAGAATTTTTTGTTCTGTCTGAAATAAGCTGTCGTTCTATTTCACTGGCAAGGCTAAATGCAAAAGCAAGGACTTTTGACTGAATATCAGCTCCAAGTCGGTAATTTTCCTTTAGCGTCCAGATTTGACATTCTTTTTCAAGGCAATTCTGTAAAATTCCCATAACTTCTAATAAATTACGCCCAAGGCGTGAAAGTTCCGTTGCTATGAGGATGTCGCCCTTTTGGAGTTTCTTTATAATTTTTCCTAGTTTTCGTTCATTTAGAGGCTTCCGGGAAGAGATAACTTCTTCAATCCATTTATCAACCATCAAATTATTCTTATCAATAAATGTTTGTATTTCGTGCTTTTGATTAGAAACTTGTTGGTGGTTCGTTGAAATTCTGCAATATCCGTAAATCATAATCAATCCTTTGTAATTACATAAGTATTTATCAAAGATTGACTATATAATTTAGACCACCGTTTAGATTTTATATTTATGGCAAGGTTACTTTAGTAGAATATAAAAAGCAACAATATTATTCAAATATAGACAATTAATGCGTTTAGCCTCTGATTGAATACACTAAAATATCTTTGAATAAAAGACTCTCCATAAACGGTGGTTTATGAATATGAGACGAGATAAACAAGTACCAAATATTTCAGTTATTATGCCTGTATATAATACAAAGGAAGAATATCTGAGAGAAGCAATTGAGAGCATATTAAAACAAAGCTATACCGATTTTGAACTTATTATTGTTGATGATTGCTCCGACGAGTATATCGTAAATATAGTTTCATCATATGATGATAATAGAATCAAATATTTCAGATTACCAACAAATCAAGGCGTTGCTGCTGCCAGAAATTTTGCAATAGCTAAATCTTCTGGAAAATATTTGGCATTTATGGACTCGGATGACATTTCATTACCCGAACGATTTTCAAAACAAATTCTCTTTTTTAAAGAACACCCTGAAATTGGCTGTCTTGGAACAAAAGTTCAGGTTATTGGCAATGACAGTAAGGAAATGGAATTTCCTAAACCTACCGAACATTCCGAAATCGAAAGTTTTTTAGTTTTTAATGGATGTGTTTTTTGCCAATCAAGCGTTATGCTGAAAAAAGAAATATTAGATAAAAACAATATAACATATAAGAATGAGTATGTTCCTGCAGAAGACTATGCATTATGGCTTGACTTGATTGGAAAAACAAAATTTGCGGTTTTAGATGAAAAACTCGTATTTTACCGCTTTTATATGGAAAACATATCGCATCGGCAAAGAGAGTTGCAGCAGCAAAAGTGTGTTGAGGCTCAATTTGCATCTTTAGAACGATACTGCAACATCAACAATCTAAACAAAGATCTGTGGTTTAAGTTTCTCAAAGGAAACGCTTTATCTTCTGAAGAATTTGTTCATTTAAACAATAACTTAGAGACAATCATTCAATCTCTTTTCTCCAAAGGCTATGAACAAAAGGCTATTTGCTCATTATTCAAAAGAAAATTGAAAAAAATGTTTTACCACTCGCATGGGATATCAACTCAATGGAGGCTGCTGACATCTCCCCTCAATAAAACACTGAAAATTCCCTTGGCGTGGCGATTTTTGTTTTGTTACGAGAGGGCTTTTATAATGAAGACAATATTAGTAACCGGAGGGACAGGTTTTCTAGGTTCCAATTTATGCATTCGTCTTATTAACGAAGGAAATCGCGTTATCTGCGTAGACAACAATTACACAGGACGACTAAGCAATATCAGCTCAATAGTCAATCATCCTAATTTTCGTTTTATTGAGCATGATATTTGTGAACCATTAAATATTAATGATGAAAAGATTAATCAAATCTATAATATGGCTTGTCCTGCTTCTCCCCCAGCATACCAAGGAAAACACTCCATTCAGACAACAAAAACCTGTGTTTTCGGTGCTATTAATATACTGGAATTGGCTAAAGCACATAAGGCAACTGTTTTACAAACATCTACTTCTGAAATTTATGGAGAACCATTGGTTCATCCTCAGATAGAAAGTTATCGCGGCAATGTTAATCCGATTGGTATCCGGGCTTGTTATGATGAAGGAAAACGTTGTGCAGAAAGCCTATTCTTTGATTATTATCGCCACGAAGGTGTTGATATTAAGATTATTCGTATTTTCAATACTTATGGTCCTAATATGGATCCCAACGACGGCCGCGTAGTTTCAAACTTTATTTGTCAGGCTCTTTCAGGACAAGACATTACCATTTATGGTGACGGACATCAGACTCGTTCTTTTTGTTATGTCGATGACTTAATTGAAGCTATGATTAGAATGATGAATTCTCCGAAAGACTTTACGGGTCCTGTTAATACGGGGAATCCAGGCGAATTTACCATCAAAGAGTTAGCCGAAATGGTTGTCGCTAAAATTGGCGGAAAATCAAAGGTTATTTATAAAGATTTACCATCTGATGATCCGACACAACGACGTCCGGACATAACTTTAGCTAAAACACAATTGGGTTGGGAGCCTAAAATTAAGCTAGATGAAGGTTTAGACAGGACAATTGAATATTTCAAAACACAAATCAATCTTTTTAAGAAAGTAGGATAGAATGAAAGTCGGAATTATCGGAACTGGCTATGTAGGCTTACCGACAGGTGTCGGATTGGCCGAACTTGGCAACCAAGTGATTTGCATCGATAGAGAACCAAGAAAAATTGAAGCCTTGCAGGCCGGAAAAATTACCTTATATGAAGACGGATTGGAAGAACTGTTTCATAAAAATGTTAAAGAAGGTCGTCTGCATTTTACAACATCTATGAAAGAAGGTGTTTCAGATGCTGATTTGGTTATTATTGCAGTCGGAACACCTCCGCATCCGGTTACCAAAGAAGCTGATATGAAATATATTCATGCCGCAGCAACCGAACTGGCCGAATATTTGACCGATTATACGGTTGTTGCCACAAAATCTACGGTTCCGGTTGGAACAGGAGATGTCGTTGAAGGCTTAATTGCTAAGAAAAATCCTAACGCTGACTTTGATGTTGTTTCATTACCCGAATTTTTACGGGAAGGATTTGCAGTTTATGACTTCTTCCATCCTGACAGAATTGTTGTCGGCGCAAATACGGAAAAAGCGCGTAATGTCATTAAAGAGCTTTACAAACCGTTTGAGGGCAAAACCAATATGTTGTTTGTTAAGCGCCGTTCAAGCGAGACAATCAAATACGCATCAAACGCCTTTCTAGCAATCAAAATTCATTACATTAATGAAATGGCGAACTTCTGTGAAAAGACCGGCGCCGATATTACCGAAGTTGCCAAAGGAATGGGATTAGATACACGTATCGGTAACAGATTTTTAAATCCGGGGCCCGGTTATGGCGGAAGCTGTTTCCCTAAAGATAC
>ENA-OOWH01001672-OOWH01001672.1-human-gut-metagenome-genome-assembly--contig:-NODE-1672-length-12098-cov-10.695591_pt1 | contig 12098 bp, 9 predicted proteins | sample MGYA00241576_ERZ501321 | MGnify/ENA primary metagenome ERZ501321 (study PRJEB25962, sample SAMEA2042733) | human gut metagenome | biome: human gut; feature: human-associated habitat; material: faeces... | reverse complement strand
CATAATGAATCTCTTTTAACAGATCCCGCTCTCTCTTCGCAATATCGATTCCCAAGAGTGCCTTCTCTTCGCTGACGTAATGGCTCTGCTCCATGAACTTCAGAATCTCTGCATCACTTCTGCCCTCATCCAGCATACCGTAGGCAATCTTCGTGGGACGGATTCCCGTGAGATTTCCCCAGGGAAGTTCCTGCCCTGTCACCTTACTTAAAGTCCGGTACAGGAAACGTTTCAAACCATTTTTATAACCATCTGCGATTGTCTCAGATGCCGCATACCACAGAAAATCCTCTTCTCCCACACGGATCTTTGCTCCGGTCTCGCCCAGTTCGATTTCCAGACTGACCTGCGGTTCCAGCTCTGCCAGCTTTTCCGGCTTTGTCTCCGGGGTGATGACTGTGACCTGTTCCTCGGCATAAAAGGCCTTCACCAGAGAATGCACATCGTATTCATAATTGGGATGGGATAATTTCACTACTTTCACGTTACTACCTGTACCTTTCCTTTCGCCCGCCTCCGCAAAACGCAGGCACATAACTGTTCAGAACCCCATTTGCAAAACCGCTGCTACGCAGCTTCCCGGAATAACATGCCGGCATTCAACGAATATCTGACGATATTTGCATGGCTCCGAAGGTTATACGCAGAATGGATTATACTTCTTCTCATGCCCGATGGTAGTGCTGTCTCCATGTCCCGGATAGACTACCGTCTCCTCCGGCAGAGTAAACAGCTTCTCCTTCACCGAACGCACCAGTGTACTCATACTGCCGGTAGGAAAATCCGTTCTTCCCACGGATTCCTGGAACAGGGTATCTCCACAGATCAGGAAGCCTCCCTCCGGGAAATAATAGCTGACACCGCCTGCAGTATGTCCGGGCGTTGCCAGAACTTTGATCCGGATGCCATCCAGATCCAGTTCCTCGCCATCCTTCAGATACACATCCGCGGTGACCGTTACCGGGCGTCCCATATCTTTCGACAGGTTGCTCTTCGTATCCCGCAGGAAATCTTTCTCCGCCTCCCCGGCATAAATTTTCACCGGTTCCCAACCATGCTCCCCGGCATAAGCATCCGCAGCCGCTTTCAATTCCGCGCAGCCACCGATATGGTCGAAATGTCCATGGGTCAGAAGGATCGCTGCCGTATGCAGTCCGTGCTGCCCAAGTGCCGCCTCTATTTTCTCTCCGTGATCCGCCGGGTCGAATACCAGCACTTTATCACTGTTCTCTCTGTATACAAAGTAACAGTTGGTCTGATAGATTCCCAGCGTCATATGTCCGATACGGATATTGCTCATAATAATCTCACTTTCTGTTTCCCGACAGGTTCCGCCGTTTTCCGGACATCACCTTATCAGCCTGTGGTTCTCTCGATGTCAATAACGCTCTCGATGCCCCGGATCTTGTCAATAATACGGTTCAGTTCCTCCCTGCCGCTGATCTCGAAGGTCGTCTGCAGAGTAGCCAGCCCCTGCCTATTGGTTCTGGTGTTCATGGACATGATATCGATATTTTTCTCCGTCAGCGCCTTGGAAATATCCGCTAACAGTCCGTTACGGTTGTTGGCATAGATCTTGATCTCTGCCAGATATTTCTCCGCATGTGCCTCCTCCGGCTGCCATTCCGCATCGATCAGTCTCGCCCTCTCCATCTCCGGCAGATTGATGATGTTGATACAGTCGGTACGGTGGATAGAGATACCTCTTCCGCGAGTCACATAACCCACGATCTCATCCCCCGGCACAGGGGAACAGCACTTGGAAAAACGCACCGACAGATCCGCGATACCCTTTACCACGATACCACTCTTGGACTTCATGAGAACCGGCTTACCCGCACCATTCTGTGCATTTGCCGCATTGTTCTCCGCGATGCTTGCCAGGACCTCCTCATTGGTCATCTCTTTCTTGTGGTCACGGTCGTACAGTTCCTGCATCTTGTTAACGATCTGGCCCTCTTTCAGAGCCCCGTGTCCCATGGCTGCCAGTACGGAATCCCAGTCCCGGAATCCATACTTTCGCATAATGGCATCCATATATTCCTGCTTCTGCAGGTTGGCAAGATTCACACCTCTGGCCTTACAGTAGGTGGAAAGCAGCTCCTTGCCCTTTAAAATATTGTCTTCCTTTAATTCATTCTTGAACCACTGATTGATCTTGTTCTTGGCCTGGGTACTTTTTACCACGTTCAGCCAGTCACGGCTGGGGCCCTTGGAGTTCTGGGAGGTAATGATCTCGATCCGGTCTCCGTTGTTGATCTTGTAATCGATGGTCACAAGTTTCCCGTTGACTCTGGCTCCCACCATCTTATTGCCCACCGCAGAATGAATGCTGTAGGCGAAGTCAATCGGTGTAGATCCTGCCGGAAGATTCTTGACATCACCGGTAGGGGTAAAACAGTACACGCTGTCAGAGAACAGGTCCAGATCATTCTTAAGCAGATTCATGAACTCCTTGTTGTCTGACATATCCCGCTGCCACTCCAGGATCTGACGCAGCCATACCAGCTTCTCTTCTTCCTGGACTTCCGGCTTCTTACCGTCGGAAGCTTCCTTGTATTTCCAGTGGGCGGCAATACCGTATTCCGCCACGCGGTGCATCTCGAAGGTCCTGATCTGGATCTCGAAAGGCTGTCCGTTACTGCCAATCAATGTGGTATGCAGAGACTGGTACATATTTGCCTTGGGCATGGCGATATAATCTTTGAAACGTCCCGGAATAGGCTTATACATCTCATGAATCACACCCAGTGCCGCATAGCAGTCCTTCACTGTCTCCACAATGATACGCACAGCGAAGAGATCATAGATCTGATCCAACGTCTTATGCTGGTTCTTCATCTTCTTGTAGATACTGAAAAAATGCTTTACACGGCCATCGACTTTCGCATCGATCCCCGCATTTTTAATATGTTCGCTGACTTCATCCACAATGCCCTGGATATATTTTTCACGGACGCTCTTGCGCACCGCGATCTTATCCACCAGATCATAATAGATGTCCGGTTCCAGATATTTTAAGGACAAGTCATCCAGTTCGATTTTCAGCTTGCTGATACCAAGTCGCTGGGCAATGGGACAATAGATCTCCAGCGTCTCCTTGGCAATCCTCTGCTGGCTCTCCGGCGTCTTGTATTTTAAGGTACGCATATTGTGCAGACGATCCGCCAGCTTGATCATAATGACACGGATATCCTTCGCCATGGCGAGGAACATCTTACGCAGGTTCTCCGCCTGCATCTCCAGCTTGGCATCCGACTGCTCTCCATTGCCGGACAGCGGGATCTTCTCCAGTTTCGTCACGCCGTCTACCAGAAGCGCCACGTCATCTCCGAATTCTCTCCTGAGGTCATCCTCCGTCATCACAGTATCTTCCACCACATCGTGCAGAATACCTGCCACGATGGTCTCCTTATCCAGCTTCAGATCCGCCAGAATGATAGCCACATTCAAAGGATGGATGATATAGGGTTCCCCGGACTTCCGGAACTGGTTCTTGTGTGCCTCGCTGGCTACCTTGTAGGCTTTCTCGATCATGGAAATATCATCACTGGGGTGATATTTCTGCACACAGCGAATAAGCTCCTGATATAATTCATCCGGATTCACGAATTCTTCTGATTTACTTATCTTGTCATCATCAAAAATGACTTCGTTCTTCTCTTCTGTCATAGACGAAACAGCTCCATATAAAATATTTTTATTTTCCTTCGTAGCAGATCGCAGACTCCAGACGATATCCGCTCAGACGCTCACGGCCCTTTAAGCCTGCCAGTTCGATCAATACCACGATACCAGCTACTTCTCCGCCCAGAGACTCGATCAGCTTGATCATGGCTTCGGTAGTACCGCCGGTAGCGATCAGATCATCCACGATCAGAACCTTCTGTCCGGGCTTGATGCTGTCCTTGTGCATCTCGATGGTGGCGGAACCATACTCCAGATCGTAAGTGGTGGAAACAGTCTCTCTGGGAAGCTTGCCCTTCTTACGGATCAGTACAAAGGGCTTATGATTATTGTATGCGATCGGGGTTCCGAAGATAAATCCGCGGGACTCAGGGCCTACTACCACATCATAGTCCAGATCCTTGATCTTCTCCTGCATGGTATCGATCGCCAGATGCAGTCCGTCCGCATCCTGCAATACGCTTGTCACATCACGGAAAATAATACCTTTCTCCGGGAAATCGGGAATGCTCCTTACATATTCTTCCAACTTTTTCATGTTTCTACACACCTTTCTCTTTTTTAACGAATTATATCTGTTTTTCTGCTATTTCAATCTGTTTCTTGATAAAATATTTGATGATCTCGCTTCGGGTAATAATGCCGATAAATACATTTCTGTCATCGATCACCGGTACAAAGTTCTGCATCTGTGCCTGTCCCAGCAGTTCTTCCATGTTGGTATCGATACATACCGGCCGGATCTTGCCACTCTGTATGATATCCCTCACGGACAGCTTTTCCAGACTCTTCATGGTAATAGTATCCAGCTCACTGTTGTGGTTCAAGATATTCCACAAAAAATCTCCCTCACTGACTACGCCCACATACCGGTCCTCGGCATCGATCACCGGTACCGCTGTGTAACCGTAGCGTTTCATCTTCTCCAGCCCCTGTCTGATAGTCATATCGTCCCGAAGAAAAGTAACCTCCTCCTTCGGGGACAAAAAAGATGCAATATTCACAATGTTCCTCCTGCTTGTTCTTTTGTGTCCGTTAATTTTGATCCTTAGGGTCGACCTCTTCGAAGGTACTGTCCAAGGCATCCTGCTCCTGTTTGAATCTCCGGAGCTTGCGCGCAAAATAAATCGTAGAAAAGCAATCGCCGGCACCACTGAGAATCAGTACCACTCCCAGAACACGGAACAACAGAATCGCTGCTTTGAACGGATTGTAGATCAGTACCACTCCGAGAATGATGTTGATTGCCGCCACAATAAGAAGTCCCAGCCAACTGCCGTAATCCAGTCTTTTCAGGTCAATGGCATCCTGCAGTTTGCTGCATCCGCTACACAGAACCAGTACTCCCAGAATAAAGGGAATCAGGGAGATGACGATCTCTACCTTGTATAGGACTACTGCTCCCAACACGATTCCGAGAATACCGAATACAAACTCATTGTGATAATAGTTCTCTCTGGCATCCCTGAGCAGATAGCAGATAATAGATACCAGTCCTGCCACGATCAATACGATACCGATCAGATACCCCAGTGTCTTCTGCATGGTCTCCGGGATCACCAGTGCCACGATTCCTAAGAGAATATACAGCACACCGGTAAGAATTGCTTCCCATTTCAATTCTTTCAGCATTTTCATATGTAACCCTTCCTTTCCTGTAAAACAATGTTAAACTCAGGGAAAACGAAAAAGGGGCTCTCTGCAAACCTGCGGAAAACCCCCTTTATGTTCAATTTACTTTCTGCCGCAGCACTTCTTGTACTTCTTGCCACTTCCGCAGGGACAGGGATCATTGGGATAAACCTTCTGCTCCTTCACAATGGTAGTGGAAGACTTCTGCTCTTTGTAGAGTTCCTTACGGGTCTCTTCGTCAAAGATATCGTTCCACTCTTCCAGATTGTACAGCCAGTCGGCTTCTGCTGCTACCATGTTCTTGTACAGAAGAGCCTTATCGAAGCCTAAGTTTACCTGAGTATCCTCTTCCAGATCATCAATGGGGTTCTGCTCTACCAGGCTGTCGTTGATGCCATCCAGGAATCCGGTCATGGTCATCAGAGATACTTTGAACTTGTCAGCCAGTTCCTTCACGGTACCCTTTACTACTTCATCGGGATTCTTCAGAAGCTGTGCGTAGATTTCCTTCTCCTCCTGGAAATAAGCTGCCCAGAGTTGCTGCAGCTTCTCTTTGCCGGTTGCCTCATTATATGCTACTGATCTCCACTGTTCCATTAAATTCATAATTGTAATACCATCCTTACATAATAATTAAATATTTAATAATACGATTTCTCCGCCCTTCGGGCTCTCGAAATCGTCACATCCATTCGCATTTCGGACTGGCGTCCTCCATGCTCATGTCTGTTTATCCGCTCAATAGGTGAACTGCCTTGCCTGCAAGCAGTCAGGCAGTTCACCTATTGGCAGAATTATTAATCATAGTATATAACAACTCGTCCTCAAAAACAACAAAAAAATATCAATCGGGGATGTATAAACCCACAAATCCGGGACAGACTACTACTATCATCGGATCCCCTCCTTTGATCTTACGAAAGATACGATAATACTTAATCCTCCCCTTTTGAAAAGAGGCACCCGTGGGTGCCTCTTTTTTTGCTATCAGTTCCTACAGGGGAACTTTTCCTTCTTTGATCAGTTCAATAAAAGCATCTGCCACCTCCGGATCAAACTGGGTTCCTTTATTTTTCTCCAGTTCCCCCATAGCGTATTCCACACTCAGGGGCTCCTTATATGCTCTCTTGGAGATCATGGCATCAAAGCTGTCGCACACCGCCAGGATCCTGCCAAGAAACGGAATCTCTTCTCCCTTGATTCCTCTGGGATAACCCTTGCCGTCATATCTCTCGTGATGGGAAACGACTGCGGGGATCACATAGTTCATATTCGGCAGATAGTGGATCATTTCGATGGATTTCTCCACATGGCTCTTCATGATCTCATATTCTTCATTCGTAAGCTTTCCAGCCTTTTTCAGGATGCTCTCCGGGATACCGATCTTACCGATATCATGCAAAAGGCCTGCCACCTTTACGGTCTGGATATCGTTTCTGGACAAGCCCAGCTTCTGGGCCAGCAATACCGCATACTGGGATACATTGGTGGAGTGCTGGAAAGTAAAGGAATCCTTCGCATCAATAGCCGCCACCAGTGCATACACCGTAGGCGCCACCTGCTCGTAACCGGTCTCCTTATCCTGGCTCTCCTCATTGATACTGCCTTCATATACCTGGATCCGGTCCTTACCATTACGCTTCGCATAAAAGGCCGCCCGCTTGGACTGCTGGAACAATTCCAGCGCATCCGCTGCCAGACCGGGATACCATGCCACACCAACGCTGAATGTAATGGGCTGCATGACCTGTGGTTTATTTGTAGCATTCTCCTGTACTGCCCGGGTCAGCTTCTCCGCCAGCTCCACCAGTGCGTCCTTTCCGGTCTCCGGCACCGAGACCAGAAACTCATTGGATCCTACCCGGAATACCTCTCCGTTCTCCACATTATCCAAAAATCTCTTCGCGCACCATTGCAGAATCCGGTCGCCGGTCTGTTCTCCGTACAGGTCATTGTATAACTTAAAATTATCCATGTCCATGTATAAAAAGCCCCGTTCTTCTCCCAAGGCACCATCGCGGCGCAGATACACTCCACAATAGCTGCGGTTATACAGGCCGGTCAGTTCGTCATGAATGGATACCTGATATACCTTTTCATAAGCATCAATGTTTTTCAGACTGCCGGAAGCAATATTTGCCATCTGCCGGATGCAGTCCGCCTCGCGGTAATTGAGCTTACTCTCCCGCAGACGCTCCATATATACAAATCCACAGACCATATTATCATATTTTAACAGGGCGATCTCCGGTGTCTCTTTTGTCTCTTCCTGCTCTACGATGCCACAGACTCTCTCCACCTCATCTTCGCCCAGCGGGATATGTCCGCTCTGTACCACCTCACGGTAACCGTCATCATTTATATTTTTCTCAAAGATTCTGGATTTCCAGCCCGGAATTGCATCATCCAGAATGTCATGCATATTGGCAAACAATTCCTTACGGTTTAAAATGGATGCCGCTCTGTCCTGGAATTTCCGCAGTCCCTCCAGCATATGCTTCTGCTTCTGGTTCAGGATATCCTCCAGACGCTTTCTGGCAAAAGCTACCACCAGCACCGTCCAGGCACATTGCAGAACGATATAGATCAGCAGTTTCTGCGTTACTGCCCGCTCCAGACTTCCCAGCACATTTTCCAGATTATGAGACAGGATGACCAACGGCAGGGATGCCACCACAACTGCCAGAAAATATACTGCACCTACCGTTACACGATAGGAAAAATCAAACAGATACTGCTTGTACATGATATAGACCATGCACACCGCCATACCAACGCAGCCCAGCATATCATACGGAAAGACGCTTCCCGGAATCAGGCAGAGCAGATTTCCCATCAAAACAAACAGGGTTCCCAGTAACAGCGGCTGTAGTTTTTTACGCAGCTGTAGGTCTCCACCGATCTTGCAATGAGCCAGATAAGTGGCATAGACCAATACCGAGACCTCCAATACCGTCAACACCCAGATTCCGGATGTTGCATGATACATATAGACATAAGTTCCATCGGCACGGGTCGTCACTTCCGGTGCCGGCAGGATCGCGCCACTCCAGGCATTGCCCAGAACCAGAGCTGTCGTCAGGACTCCATAGATATAGATCAGCGCGTCATGCTCCGTAATTTCCAGAAAACCAAATAGAAATGCATACATAAACACTGGAATCACCAGCAGACCAAACAGTGCAAAATTATGCCAGAAACGAATTCCCGGAAATACCTGTAGCCGCATGAGAATCACCCCACCGGTCCACACCAGGCAGGAAGTCAGCACTGCCCTCAGACTACGGACTGTCCGGCTCTTCATGGTATTGAAAAAGCAGAATAACAGAAAAAGGGAGCACAAAAAGGCTCCCACCGGAACACCGATGTAGAGATTTCTATCTAATGTCATATCCAGAAAGCTCTCCATACTTGTATTACTCCCTCACACTTTTGTTTTTATTTTCGAACCGATATCCCTTTTTCGACCCGAATCCTCTTATGTATGTAAAATTATACCACATTTTTCCTTTAAAGACAATGGTACGTCCAAAATCCTCTGATTCTCTGATCCGCGAAAAGGTAGACGTAAATTACGGCACTCTTCCTTGTATTCTCCGTCCACGATAACATCCAGAAGCGGTAAAAGTTTCGTGATCACCGGATCTCCCGCTTCCATCCAGGCCAGAAGATCCTTATCAAAATCATAGCCGGTATAGCACCAGATCGTCTTCCGGGGATAAATTTCCCTTACTTTCTTTACCAGAGAAAGCACCGTTGCACGGTTCTGCGGTTCCATAGGTTCGCCGCCCAGTAAGCTTAAGCCCCGGATATAGTCCGGGGCCAGTGCCTGTAAGATCTCCTGTTCTGTTTCCAGCGTGTAAGCCTGTCCGTACTGAAAATCCCAGGCCACACTGTTAAAGCATCCCTTGCAATGATGGGTACAACCGCTGACAAACAGCGATACTCTCACGCCGGGACCGTTTGCCACATCCGTTTTCTTGATCGTCGCATAATTCATAGGACATTTCCTTCCCTTTTACTATCTGCATATTACAGATGAAGAACTCTTGCCTTGATCTCCTTGGTCTTGCCGGCATTCCAGAAGTTCTCTCCCAGATAACCGCAGGTTCTTCTGGTGACATTCATTTTCGCATGATCTTTGTTGTGACACTGAGGGCACTCCCATTCCATATTATCATTGATCATGATCTCACCGTCATAGCCACAGACGTGGCAATAATCGGATTTGGTGTTGAACTCACCGTACTGGATATTATCGTAAATAAAACGGATGACTTCCTCGATGGCTTCCACATTATTGGTCAGGTTCGGTACTTCCACGTAAGAGATAGCTCCGCCCAACGACTTATTCTGGAACTCACTCTCGATCTTGAACTTGGTGAAAGCGTCGATCTTCTCCCGAACATCCACATGATAGGAATTTGTGTAATATCCCTTATCGGTGACATTGGAAATATCACCGTATTTTTCCCGGTCGATCCTTGCGAAACGATAACACAGTGTCTCAGCAGGAGTTCCGTAGAGGCTGAATGCAATACCGGTCTCCTCTTTCCATTTTGCGCAGCGTTCCTTCATATAATCCATGACACGCAGGGCGAATTCCTTGCCGGGTTCCACGGTCTGGCTGCATCCTTTCATCAGATACGTAGTCTCATACAGTCCGATATATCCCAGAGACATGGTGGAATAACCATTGTGCAAGTATTTGTCGATGGTCTCGCCCTTCTTCAGACGGGCGATGGCTCCGTATTGCCAGTGGATGGGGCTCACATCGGATACCACACCTTCCAGTGCCTTGTGACGGCACATCAATGCTTCATAACACAGTTCCAGACGCTCGTCCAGCAGTTTCCAGAATTTCTCTTCATTTCCTTTTGCCAGAATACCGATCTGCGGAAGATTGATGCTGACAACGCCCTGATTGAAGCGTCCTTCCCACTTGTACTCTCCGTTTTCATCCTTCCAGGGAGACAGAAAAGAACGACAGCCCATGCAGGAAAATACATTTCCCTCGTAATTCTCACGCATCTTCTTCGCGGAGATATAGTCGGGATACATTCTCTTGGCAGAGCACTGTGCGGCCAGTTTGGTCACATAGTCATATTTTCCGCCCTTTAAGCAGTTGTTTTCATCCAATACATAGACCAGCTTCGGGAAAGCAGGAGTCACATAGACACCCTTCTCATTCTTGGTCCCCTCGATCCGCTGACGCAGGATCTCCATGATGATCTGCACGGTCTCTTCCACATATTCGTCATTCTCATCGATATGCAGGAAAAGTGTGACAAAAGGAGACTGTCCGTTGGTGGTCATCAGAGTATTGATCTGATACTGGATGGTCTGCACACCGGATTTCAGTTCGTCATGCAGGCGCATCTGCACGATCTTGTCCTTGGCTGCCTGATCCAGAGTATCCCCGAATTCTTCCTCCAGCTGTTTTGCAAATTTTTCCTTACTCTTACGCAGATATTTCCCCAGATGCTTGATATTGACGCTCTGGCCGCCGTACTGGTTGGAGGCCACCTGTGCAATGATCTGGGTGGCAATGTTGCAGGCAGTGGAGAAGCTGTGCGGCTTCTCGATATAGGTGCCGGAGATGACGGTGCCGTTCTGCAGCATATCCTCCAGATTCACCAGATCGCAGTTGTGCATGTGCTGGGCAAAGTAGTCGGAATCGTGGAAGTGGATCAGACCCTCCTGATGTGCCTTTACGATCTCCGGGTCCAGCAGCAGGCGGGCAGTCAGGTCTTTGGAGATCTCACCGGCCATATAGTCGCGCTGGACGCTGTTGACGGTGGGGTTCTTGTTGGCGTTCTCCTGCTTGACTTCCTCGTTGTTGCACTCGATGAGGGAGAGGATCTTGTCGTCCGTCGTGTTGTGGGTGCGCTTGAGGCTCTGCACGTAGCGATAGGTGATGTACCTGCGGGCAACCTCATACGCGCCGGTGGCCATGATGGCGTCCTCGACGATGTCCTGAATCTCCTCAACGTTCATCGCGTGGCCGCGGGCATAGCAGACCTCCTGCACATGATCGCTGATCTCGATGATCTGCTGCTTCGTCAGGCGCTGGGCATCGGGTACGACCTTGTTAGCCTTCGTGATGGCCGCAATAATTTTGGTAATGTCAAAGACAGCCTCGCTGCCGTTGCGCTTGATGATTTTCATGGTGACTCCTCTTTACAAAAAAATAAATACAGTGCGTTCAATACGGACTGTATAGAATGCAGATGAAATGCCGATTCGTAAATTGCCCGATTTGCGAGCAAGACTATAATACCGCACCAGGGGCAAAAAGTCAATCCATAAAACCACAAGATATAGTGTCCAGCGAGAAAGCAGAAACAAAATGTTCCGTTTTTGTCGCCTCAACGTGCAAAAAAGCCCTGCCAAAAATAAGACTGAAAATTTGGTGATTTTGAGTGGTTCTACACAGTTTGTCGATGCAGCGTACAAATATCTTCTTTGAAAATCATGCTCCCCCTTGCAGTATGCCCCCAAAGCTGGTATACTATGTCAGGGTTTGGGGGCGGAACGCCCGCCCGACACAAGATATGGGGATGTCCCCGCAGGAGAACACCATGAATTACGCAACGATTAAATATTGTGATATTGCCAACGGGGAGGGCGTGCGCACAAGCCTGTTCGTTTCCGGCTGCCGCCGCCACTGCCCAAACTGCTTCAATGCCGTGGCATGGGATTTCGGCTACGGTGCGCCGTTTACCAAGGAAGTTCGCAATGAAATACTGGAGAGTCTGGCCCCCGGTTACATCAATGGG
>ENA-OOWH01001669-OOWH01001669.1-human-gut-metagenome-genome-assembly--contig:-NODE-1669-length-12119-cov-3.946204_pt1 | contig 12119 bp, 9 predicted proteins | sample MGYA00241576_ERZ501321 | MGnify/ENA primary metagenome ERZ501321 (study PRJEB25962, sample SAMEA2042733) | human gut metagenome | biome: human gut; feature: human-associated habitat; material: faeces... | reverse complement strand
AGCTCTATTTTTTTCGCGCTGCTTTTCAAGTTTCAACACCTCCTTCGTCAGATTTCGATACCCCTCTGCCACCTTGCCGCCAGGGTCATGGGCGAAAATACTTTTTCCCTCTGCGCTGATTTCCTTTGCACGGACAGAGTGTGGAATCTCCGTTCCAAAGACTTTGATTTTACTTCCATAGGTGTCCCGCAGCAAAGCAGCAATCTCTTTTGCAAAGTTGGTGCGGTTATCCACCATCGTCAGCAGGATACCGTCAATCTGGAGCTTTGGATTGATCTGCCGTTTCACCTTACTGACCGTAGATAGAAGCTGTTCCAGCCCTTTGGCGGGCAGATACTCTGCCTGAACGGGAATTATGATCCTGTTCGCAGCCGCCAGCGCATTGACCGTAAGCATCCCCAACGAGGGCTGACAGTCAATCAGGATATGGGAATATTGTCCCTTCAGTGTGTCCAGGTATTGCCGTAAAATTGTTTCACGGCTCATGGCGTTTACCAGAGAAACCTCCATACCGGAAAGCTGAATATCCGCAGGCATCAGGTCAACGCCTTCTGCATGATGCAGAATACCTTCTCCGGGGCGTATAGGATGATCCATCAGAATTTTGCCCATTGCATCCGACAGTGTAAATGGCAGCTTGTCCGGTTGCGGATTTCCCAAGCTGATTGTCAGGCTTCCTTGTGGGTCCCCGTCGATCAGAAGCACTTTCTTTCCGGCCTGTGCCAGACCTATTCCCAAGTTCGCACAGGTTGTTGTTTTGCCAACGCCGCCTTTCTGGTTGGCGATGGCGATGATTTGTGTGTTCATGACTTCACCTCATTTCTGATTGTTGCTGTTGTTTCTGGAAATAGAAAAAGCCGCCACTTCAAAATCATAAAGTGACGGCCCTTTCTAATGCCGGAATCTCTGAAACAAAAAAAGCACCCAGTTATTTGTTACTGAGTGCCTGCATTAGAATCGTATTTAATTGTTCAGATTTGGTCAGATTATGCCAAACTCTCCAGCGAAAAATCCGGTGTCTGAGAGTGCCAAATCACCCTCAAAAATACCCCCGAAATTGCTCTCTGGTTGTCCTATTTTTTAACCACTAAGGCCGTTTTTTGACCCCATTTTTGCCGGTTGTCCTATATTTAACCACTAAAAATTGGGTGAAAACGGCTCTCGTTTGGTCAAATGATGTCAAACTATATCAGCCCGTTTAGGTATAAGAAAACCCCGGAAAACCTTGATTTTCCGGGGTTTTTGAACCATTTTGATATAGTCTGAGCAGTCGATTATCGCTTGCTGAACTGCGGAGCGCGACGAGCTGCTTTGAGACCGTATTTCTTACGCTCTTTCATTCTCGGGTCACGAGTTAAGAAGCCTGCCTTCTTGAGTTTGCCACGGAGATTCTCTGTGTCATACTGAAGAAGAGCTCTTGAAATACCGTGACGGATAGCACCGGCCTGGCCTGTTACGCCGCCGCCTGATACTCTGCAAACGATGTCGAACTTCTCGTCTGTTTCTGTAAGAGCGAGAGGCTGTCTTACGATGAGCTTGAGTGTTTCAAGACCAAAGTAATCGTCAATGTCACGATCGTTGATTGTGATTTTGCCTGTGCCCTGATAAAGTCTTACACGAGCAACAGAACTTTTTCTTCTGCCTGTACCGTAAAAATAAGGTGTCTTATCGTACATTATCTTTTGCCTCCTTCAATTAGTCTTCAATCATTGCAGGCTTCTGAGCCTGATGATTGTGTTCTGCACCCTCAAAGAGTCTTAATCTTAAAAGAGCTGCTCTGCCGAGTGTATTTTTAGGAAGCATACCCTTAACGGCAAGCTCCATAGCCTTTGTAGGCTTTGTTGCCATAAGTGTATCGTAACGAGTTTCCTTAAGATGGCCGATATAGCCTGTGTGGCGCTGCCACTTCTTCTGTGTGAGCTTGTTACCTGTAAGAACAGCGTCCTTGCAGTTGATGATGATTACATGATCACCACAGTCAACATTGGGAGTAAAAGTAGCCTTGTTCTTACCTCTGAGGAGAGTAGCTGCCTGAGCTGCTACACGACCGAGTGACTTGCCGGCTGCATCAATTACATACCAGTTGCGCTCAACTTCGTTTGGTTTAGCTAAAAAAGTTGACATAACAATATCCTCCTGTATTTTTTCACTGTGAGATTGATTATATTACAATTTATGCCCATTGTCAACACTTTTTTGAAAAAATTTAATTTAGCTTTGAACAACCTCTCAAATACGCTTGTTTACTCTCATATACTCTCGTATACTCACATACTATTTTTAAAATAATTTTCTGAAAATGCCGATAAATACTGAATTTTTTAAATTTTGCGCACATTTATTAAAAAAGCAAAAATTCACAATAAGTTCACAATATGAATATTTTTCCGTCAAAAACGGCTGTTATGATATAGTCACAATAAAAAAGGAGGTGAGAAAATTGAAAAACACGAAGTCGGCAGTTCTTGCCTGCGTCACAAGTCAATATAACTGTGACAGAATTATCCGAATTGCCAAAGAAATTGCCGACAGCTCTGATTGCGAACTCAGAGTTATGAGCGTTTTAAAACCGATGTCAGACTATTCGTCAGTAAGTGATGAAATCGAGTATCTTTACCTTATTGCAAAGGAATCGGGTGCAGATATGACCGTAATGTTTTCGGATGACGCACCAAAGGTTACTGCCGAATTTGTAGGTGACAACAATGTTGAACGCATTGTAACGGGTATGCACGATGGAAAAGACAACAGCTTTCTTGTAAAGTTTAACGAGCTTTCCCCCACAACCCCCATAACCATGGTTTCAAAGGACAATATGGTTTACAGCATGGATTTGTGCAGATCCTATTCATAAATTTTTTTGATACTAATTTCCTTTCTCTCCACCAAACATACACAAATACAATTTTATTAACACCGAAGAATCGTATAAATCTTTCTTCTTAAAATATACTCTCTCCGAAAATGACCTGCTGTTTTCAGTAGGTCATTTTCATATACATCTGCCATTGGCAGGTTATATTTGCCATTGGCGAACTATGTTTGCTACGCAAGCTATACAGAAACTGTTTCAACATAAGTTTATGTTGCCAACCAAATTATAAAAGGGACTGCGAAGAATGAAATCTTAAACTTCATTTCTTCACAGCCTCATTTTACGGTTTTAAAAGCAATTCAATTTTTAGTTGGCAACCTAATCTTTATAAGATGAGCTGAGCTTAAAACCGCTCGCAGGCTTACCCTTTTTGTCGATAAGGTTCTTACTGTCGCTTGCTCTGCAGGCAACTTCCCAGTGATAACTTGGTGATGTTGAGCCGCCGCCTTTAACTTCATATACTACTGTCATAAACGTACCGCCGTTTGTGTAGTCATAACCGTCACCGATGTTGACGCCGCTTAAAGAAATCTCTCCGGCAATCTTTATGTTGAGCATAGCTCCGTTTTTGGCGGGTTCAGACATTTTTGCACTTTTGCAGGTAAGCTTTGATGAATCATATTTGATCCTTGCCTGATAGTTTTCGAGAACTGCCGGTGTTTTCAATTTGTATGTGCATACAATTGTGTCACCGACATTGAATGTTTTGCCGCCGATTTTAAGTGACTTGCTGTTGCTGTCATCAGATTTTGATGAATCCGACTTTGAAGATGAACTGTTATTATTTTTGTTGCTGTTGTTAATGCTGTTGTTATTATTCTTATTACTGTTGTTATTATTATTCTTGTTGTTATTTGTTTTGCCCGAGTCTGTTTTTGAAGAACTGTTGTTAGTAGTTTTGCTTGTTTCACTCTTTTCAATAACGGAACTCTGTTGACTGTTTGAATTTTTGCCGGAAGAACTGCCGCCTGAGTTTTCGGAGTTATTGCCTGAATCGCCTGACTTGCTGTTGCCGCCGGCGTTGTTGTTTACAGGCACAGCTTTTGTTTCTTTAACATATTCAGTGTTGCCCTGAGCGTCTGTTACAACCTCGGTGTATGTTTCAATTTTTGTTTCAATCTGAGTATCTATGCGTGTTTCGTGAACAATCTCTGTTGCTTTCTGTTCATCCGAATTTTCTCCGCAACCACTCATAACGCTTGCAGCCATAGTTGAAAAAGCTACAAGTGATGCAAGTGCCGCAATAAGACAATAGTTTTTCTTCTTGCCGTAATTACGCATTATGCCACTTCCTTAATGTGATTTAAAATTTCGGTAAGTGTTACCGTATCTTTACCATAATATTATATCAAATTAATCAACGAAAATAAAGAAATTTCGCAAAATTGTACCGTTATATATTGAAAAATTACTTGTATTAATTTTATGCAAATGGTACAATAATTTCGACGGATGTGATTAACAAGTGAACTTTTTGTGAATATATCTAAAAGTCCCTTATTGATATAATTTTTTAGGAGTGATTATAGTGAGGACAACAAAAAAGGCGCTTTCAATTGTACTTGCTGGTTTGATGACCGTTGGCGGTATGTCGGTATTTTCTGTTTCTGCCGCTCAAACATCAACACCGACTCTTTCATTTAAAACTCAGAATGCACTTTATGCACACGCAGTAAGCGGTTCTAACGATTCTGACGCATGGGTTGCATGGCAATGTAAACACAACGAGGATATGGAGGAATTGAATAGTAATAGGAAGTATTTCTTCCTTCCAAGCAGTGTTTCGTCAACAAGTGTTGAGCTTTATAACGCATATTCAAAAAGCGTTACGGTTAATAATGTAACTATACCGTCAGGCGAGTCGAGGGAGGTTTCGTACACAATTGATAAGGCAGGCAATGTTACTGCCGACGGAAAAACCTATTCCCTCACATTCTTAAAGTCCTCTGCCGAGTCTGCAATCTATGTAAACAACAGCAACGCTGACGGCAACGGTTCTGAGCTTATCTCTTATCTCAGTGAGGACAAGAGCAACTATGCCTCTGCAACAGGCGCTATTGTTGATAGGAACGGCAAGATTGACAATACTTCAATCAAGAAAATCAAGGGCAGAGGCAACTCAACATGGGGCAAGGCTAAGAAGCCTTACAACATCACATATTCCGATAAGGTTTCAATCGGCGGTATGTCAAAGGGCAAAAAGTTCTCTCTTCTTGCAAACTATCAGGATGATTCACTCACAAGAAACCGTTTTCTTTATGACCTTGCAGATGCAGTAGGAACTCCATATGCTTCGGATTCAAGATATGTTGATTTCTACTCAGACGGTTATTACTGGGGTTCATATCAGATGACCGAAAAAATTGAGGTGGGTAAGAGTGCCCTTGTCAACGATATTGACGATACTGCATACCTTGACGCTGACGGCAATGTAAACAAGGATTTCCCGTTCCTTTGTGAAGTTGATTCCGGTGCTGTAGACGGTGAAGATTACTATGTAAAATGTGATGACGGTATCAAGGTTACAATTAAAGCTCCTGAGCTTTCGGAAGGCGACAAGGGCTATGATGAAGTTAAGAACTATGTCCGTGAAAAGTACAATGCTTTTTACAGAGCCGCTAAAAAAGCAGACTCCGACCTTTCACAGTACGCTGATGTTGATTCATGTGCAAAGCTGTGGCTTATAAATGAACTCGGTAAAAACTGGGATTCCGGCGTTTCAAGCGTTTACTTTGTTTATAAGCAGGATTCTGACGGTAACTATAAGTTCTTCGGCTCACCTGTATGGGACTACGATAATGCGCTCGGTAATGCTGCAGGCAGTGCTTGGGATCTTCAGAACTTCGGTGTTAAGGATTATACACAGTATTCAGGCTGGTGGTGCAGATTTAAGGACAGACAGAAACGCACTCAGAGCAGCACCAACATTATTAACAACATTTCAAGAAACACTCAGATTAATAAAGCTGCCGTAAATATCTGGTTTGAGCAGTTTGTTCCTGCAATCAACTATTTTGCAGGCAAGACCACATCTTACAAGGGCTCTGACGAATTCTATACAAAAACACAGTATTTTGACCTTCTCAAGGACAGCGGTGCGATGAATTACAAAAGCGGCTGGCATATAAGAACAAGCAGTTGGATTTGTGACCACACATCAATGAACAAGGCTGACTTTGATATGACAACAGGTACATATACCGTAAGTAACACTAAGACAAGCTATAATCAGGGCAGTTTTACGGATATGTATAACTATGCGGCTGATTGGATGACAAGCCGTGCGGCATGGATCAGCAGTAAGTGGTTTAGCGAGTACACTCCTTCCGCTAAAATCGGTGATGTTGACGGTGACGGCGAAGTTACTGTAATGGACGCAACTCTTGTTCAGAAGTACATTGCAAGTCTTGAAACACTCACAGACAGTCAGCTCAATGTTGCCGATGTAAACGGTGACGGTGAAATCAGCGTTATTGACGCAACACAGACACAGCTTATTGCGCTTGTGCCGTTTGACATCCGTATTTCGGTGATTGTTCAGCGAGGTGTTGCCGGACTTAACTGGAGTGCGGCGGCGTCCGTTTTTGACTGTCTTGCACAGAGGCTTGAGGGAAAACATATTCCCCTTGCGTTCAAAGGGTAGTTTGTGCGGGGTATTTTGAGTTAAAGTTTTGAAACTAATTTGATATGAAATAAATGTCTGGAGGAAATATATATGAATATAGCCCTTATAGCTCATGATGAAAAAAAGGAACTGATGGTGCAGTTCTGCATTGCTTACTGCGGTGTTCTCAGCCGCAACAACCTTTGCGCCACCGGCACAACAGGCAAAATGGTGTCAGAGGCAACAGGTCTTACAATTCAGAAATTCCTTGCAGGCTCTCAGGGCGGAAGTCAGCAGATTGCGGCAAGAATTGCGTGCAATGAGATTGATATGCTTCTATTTTTCAGAGATCCGCTCAATCCAAAGCCGAACGAGCCTAACGATATGAATATGCTCCGTCTTTGCGATATGCACAACATTCCGGTTGCAACAAACATTGCAACTGCCGAGGTGCTTATCCATGGTCTTGAAAGAGGCGACCTTGACTGGAGAAATATTCTTAAATAATTTAATTATTTTCGCTTTACATATCGGGTGGTGTAATACTGCCCGATTGTTGTGTTTTTTAGGGAAATTTTTTCGTTTCCCTTTTCTATAAAAGATTGTAATTTTCGGAGGGAAAAATGGCACTTATAACCAAGAAAATCAAGGGTACGGAAGATGTTCTTCCGAAGGAAAGCTACAAATGGCAGTTTGTTGAAAAGATTATGCGTGAGGAGGCTCGCTCCTACGGTTTCAGAGAAATCAGAACTCCCGTGTTTGAACACACAGAGCTTTTTGCCCGTGGCGTTGGCCAGACAACCGATGTTGTTCAGAAAGAAATGTACACATTCGACACAAAGGGCGGCGAAAGCGTAACACTTCGCCCCGAGGGTACAGCCGGTGCGGCAAGAGCCGTTCTTGAACACGCTCTTGAAAATGAAGGACTTCCGATCAAGGCAAGCTACTTTGTTTCATGCTACCGATATGAAAAGCCACAGGCAGGCAGACTTCGTGAGTTCCACCAGTTCGGTATTGAGGAGTACGGCACACAGGATCCTGTTGCCGATGCAGAGCTTATCAGCCTTGTAAGCTCCGTAATCAACAGACTTCAGATTGACAGCGTTCATCTTCAGATTAATTCTATCGGCTGTCCGACCTGCCGTGCGGAATATCACAAGGCTTTGAAATCATATTTTGAGGGTTATAAGGACAAGCTGTGCGACACCTGCCTTTCCCGTCTTGACAAAAACCCGATGAGAATTCTCGACTGCAAAAGTCCTATCTGTTCCGAGATTGCAAAGGATGCACCTAAGATTACAGACTATCTTTGTGATGAGTGCAGAAACCACTTTGACGCAGTTCAGAAATATCTTGATGCCGCAGGCATTGAATACACGGTTGATCCCACAATTGTACGAGGTCTTGACTACTATACAAAGACAGTATTTGAGTTTGTAACCGATTGTATCGGTGCTCAGGGTACTGTTTGCGGCGGCGGTCGTTATGACGGTCTTATCGAGGAGCTCGGCGGTAAGCACCTTCCCTCCCTTGGTTTTGCAATGGGCATGGAAAGACTTCTCATGGTAATGGATAAGCAGGGCATTGAGATTCCCGACAATGACGAGTGTATGCTCTACATTGCAACAATGGGCGATGCCGCAAAGGTTAAGGCTTTTGAGCTTATCAAACAGGTTCGCAGCTGCGGAATGATTGCCGAAACCGATGTTATCGGCAGAGGACTTCGTGCTCAGATGAAGTATGCCGACAAGATTGACGCAAGATATTCAATCGTTTTGGGCGACAACGAAATCGAGCAGAACACAGCCAAGGTCAAGAATATGGAAACAGGCGAAACAGCCGAGGTTACTCTTGACGGGCATTTCATGGAGAAGTTCATCGAAATTCAGCTTTCGGACGAACAGAAAAACAAGTAATAAAAGAAAATTTTCGGTCGGTCAGGCACATTAAAAATGCCGACCGATTCATATAAAGGAGCATATACAATGGCAGAATTTATGACAGGAATGAAGCGTACCGATTATTGCGGAGATTTGCGTATCGGTGATGTCGGCAGAGAGGTAACTGTCTGCGGTTGGGTACAGCGTTGCCGTGACCTCGGTCAGCTCATTTTCATTGACTTGCGTGACCGCACAGGCATTGTTCAGCTTGCATTCAATGACAAAACAGACAAAGAAATTTTTGATAAGGCATTTTCATGCAGAAGTGAATTTGTTCTTGCCGCAAAGGGTGTTGTTTGCGAAAGAAGTTCAAAAAACAGCGAAATCCCCACAGGCGATATCGAGGTTGTTGTAAGCGATATGCGTGTGCTTTCAAAGGCACAGACGCCGCCTTTTGAAATTGTTGACGATACAAACACAAACGAAGAGTTAAGACTTAAATATCGTTATCTTGACCTTCGCCGCCGTCCTCTTCTCAACAATCTGATGATGAGAAGTAAGATTGCAAAGGTTGCAAGAGATTATTTCCACGACAACGGCTTTGTTGAAATTGAAACTCCTATGATGATCAAGTCAACTCCCGAGGGCGCAAGAGATTACCTTGTTCCGTCAAGAATCCACAACGGCAAGTTTTATGCTCTCCCTCAGTCACCTCAGATTTACAAACAGCTCCTTATGCTTGCGGGCTTTGACCGTTACATTCAGCTTGCAAGATGTTTCCGTGACGAGGATCTTCGTGCAGACCGTCAGCCTGAATTTACACAGATTGATATGGAGCTTTCATTTGTTGATGTTGATGAAATCCTCGAAATCAACGAAGGCTTCTTCAAAAAGCTTTTTAAAGAGGTTTTAAACATTGACCTTGAGGAGCATTTCCAGAGAATGACCTACAAAGAGGCTATGGAAAGCTATGGTTCGGACAAGCCCGATATCCGTTTTGACATGAAGATTCAGGACATTTCGGACCTTGTTAAGGACTGCGGTTTCAGTGTATTTACAAGTGCAATTGAGAACGGCGGTTCTGTAAGGGCAATTGTTGCCAAGAATGCGTCGTCGGTTTACACAAGAAAAGAAATTGACAAGCTCACAGAATATGCAAAGGGCATCGGTGCAAAGGGACTTGCCTATGTAAGATGGGTTGACGAGCCTAACGCATCATTCAAGAAGTTTATGAGTGAAGAAGAGCTTTCGGCAATTTACGAAAGACTCGGTGCGGAAAAGGGCGATGTTATCCTCATCGTTGCCGACAAGAACAGCACGGTTCTTTCAACACTCGGCGCACTTCGTCTTGTTGTTGCAAAGCGTCTTGACATTATCCCCGATGTATTCAAGTTCCTCTGGATTGTTGACTTCCCGTTCTTTGAATATGATGAGGAAAGCGGCGAATGGCTTGCAATGCACCATCCGTTCACAATGCCTAAGGAAGAGTGCCTGCAGTACCTTGACACAGATCCGTCAAAGGTCATTGCAAAGGCCTATGATCTCACACTTAACGGTGTTGAACTCTCAAGCGGTTCAATGCGTATCACAGACTATGAACTCCAGCAGAAGATGTTCAAGGCTTTGAAGCTCACCGATGAAGAAATCGAAGCAAAGTTCGGATTCCTTGTTGAAGCCTACAAATACGGCGCACCGCCGCACGGTGGTATGGGTATCGGTCTTGACCGTGTTACAATGCTGATGTGCAAGGCTGACAGCCTCCGTGATGTAACGGCATTCCCGAAGGTTCAGAATGCAAGCGAGCTTATGTCTGCGTGTCCGGCAGAGGTTGACGATGAAAGCCTTGAAGTTCTCGGAATCAAGGTTGTCAACAAAGAAGACTGATTAAGGGTACAATCATATGAGTCCGGATACAATTGCAATCATCATCTCTGTGTCGATAGTCGTACTTGCAATAGCAATTATAGTTACGGTAATTGTCAGTAAGATAAGACATCTTTCAAGAACATTGTTCGGTACAAGCTCCCTTATAGAGGGTATTCAGGGCGTGAAAGAGGATCAGGAGCAAATGCGTGAAACTCCCCGTTCGCTTCACGGAATGACCTCGGTTTATATGCCAATGATAAAAAAGGATTTTCCCGAGCTTGATGTTGAGCAGTATATGAACAAAACCCGTTCACTTTTGCGAAACTACTTTTCGGCGGTTGAGTCAAAAAGGCTCGGCGTTATTGCGGAGGAGGTCACTCCGAATTTTACAAACTATGTTCAGGGAATTATTGACCAGCTTTCATCTGTTGCGAATACACAGCACTATGAGGATGTCAATATTTACGATGTCCAGATTGCCCGCTATATAAAAAACGGTGCAACGGTAACGATACTTTTTGAGGCGTCTGTCGGTTACTTTTCGTATGTTACCGATATGAACAACGAGGTGACCTTTGGCAGCAGAGAGAACAGAATGCAGACAATCTATGAGGTTGGGTTGATGTATGTTCAGGACGCTGACCGGCTTCATAACAGAGCAACCGCTCTCGGAGTGAATTGCCCCAACTGCGGCGCTCCCGTAAAAACGCTGGGAGAAAAATTTTGTCAGTTCTGCGGAACTGCAATAAAAGAAATTAACATTCGTTCGTGGAAGTTTAATTCCGTAAACGAACAGACACTTCAACAGAGAAAATTCTGAAAGTTTGACGGTCGGGTTGTCAGAGCCAAATGCCCTCTTCCCGACCGTCTTTTTGCATTATTTATGATGGCAAAACATTGGAACAATAAAAAAACATATGCCATTCAGCCTGTTTTTTAATAATAGTATTGAAATTTTTCTTCAAACATATTATTATTAGTGTAACAGCAATATCTGAAAAATCAGCTATAAGCTACAAAAATTAAGGAGTTAAATTATGGGTATTATTAAAGCAGCGATAAATGCAGTCGGAGGCGGACTTGCGGATTCATGGCTCGAGGTCATTGAACCGTCCCCTATGGGCGACAACACCCTCATCTGTCCCGGTCAGCTTGTTTCGCAGAACGGCAAAAGTCAGAACAAAAAGGGTTCTGAAAACATCGTATCAAACGGTTCTGTAATTCATGTTTACGATAACCAGATGATGATTCTTATTGACGGCGGTAAGATTGTTGACTTTACTGCAGAGCCGGGTTATTTTAAGGTAAATAACAGCTCGATGCCGTCACTTTTCTGCGGTCAGTTCGGTGATTCAATCAAGGAAACATTTAACCGTATTAAGTATGGCGGAATCCCCTCACAGGCTCAGAGAGTTTTCTATATAAATCTTCAGGAAATCAAGGGCATTCCTTTCGGAACATCAACTCCCGTAAACTATTTTGACAATTTTTACAATTCAGAGCTTATGCTCCGTGCTCACGGTACATATTCAATCAAGGTTGTTGAGCCGTTCAAGTTCTATCAGGAGGTTATTCCGAGAGAGGCTGTTACGGAAAACAAGTCTGTTGATTTCGCAGATGTAAGAGCACAGTATAACGAGGAGTTCGTCGGCGCTCTCGGTTCTGCAATCAACCAGTATTCCGCTGACGGTGAGAGAATCAGCTTTATCAAGTCAAAACAGCGTCTTATCGGTCAGTATATGGCACAGACGCTTGATGAGGAATGGACACAGGCTCGTGGTATGGAAGTCTTTGCCGTTGGTATGGATGTTTCCTACACAGAGGACAGTCAGGAACTCATCAATATGCGCAACAAGGGTGCAATGCTCTCGGACGCAGCAGTTCAGCAGGGCTA